>Ga0163108_10000131_pt1 | contig 53972 bp, 49 predicted proteins | sample Fk1155metaG_FD_109644 | JGI IMG/M metagenome (GOLD analysis project Ga0163108, IMG submission 109644) | Marine microbial communities from the Central Pacific Ocean - Fk160115 155m metaG | ecosystem: Environmental > Aquatic > Marine > Oceanic > Photic zone | place: The Central Pacific Ocean...
GAGGCCGGATTTTACGGCATGGAAATCATGGCTCGACAATCCGAACCCTGGGCAGTCGTCGAGGGCATCCAGTTTCGCAGCATGACCGTCCGTGCCTACAAGGGAAAGGAAGGGCCTTGTCGCGACCATCGGCAAGCGGTCATTTACCAGGGGCCTTGGAAAACCGTCGAAGACGACGATGGACACGTACTGCGTCGCGGGGAGCGAATCGCTGTTTGCCAGAAAAACTTCCAGATCTACACGCGGCCACCCTATCAAGATCAGGTCGTGACGATTGAACCGGCAACCCCCGTTACCGAGAGCGATGCCACCCCCTTCGATTGTCGCGAGGGATCCGTACGCACTCCAGCTGAAACCAAGGCGGCTGCAGATCCGTTAACCATTCTCCCCGGGGGAGATTGCTGCGGACCGGATGACTGCTGCTGACCGTCTCCAGGAGAGTCCCTGCAACCCATGCCAGATCAAAAGCCCACAAACCCGGCAACGAAGTCCGCAACCGATCCGAAACCTGCCCGGGCAATCCGAGACTGGTACCAGGATGTCGGTGTCGATGAATACTATCGCCTCCATGCCGACCAGTACCAGAATCCACACTTGCCCTGGATCCGGGAATTAATCCAGCGTAATCACGAGCGATTGGAACTGGACAACTGTCTTGATTTCTGTTGCGGGCTGGGGGAAGTATCCGAGGTCCTGCTGGAACTCGGATACGAGCAGGTGAGTGGCTGTGACCCCTACACCCACCAGTTATACCGTGAACGATTGGACCTGGACTGTTCCCCCTGGTCCTTTGAAGATCTCTTGCAGGGCCGGATGACCACGAGGTATTCCTGCATGATCAGCAGTTTCGCTCTCCACCTGTGCCCGCTGGACCAACTGGTCCCCCTGGTCTGGCAACTCTTCCGCTGTACGGAACAACTGGTCATCCTGACCCCGCACAAACGCCCGGAGTTGGAAAAGATCGCGGGCATTGAATTGATCTTCGAAGACCTCATCCGTACCGACCGGGGCAAGCGAATTCGCTTCAAGGTTTATCGTCCCCTGCCCCCAGGCGGATGACTGCCGGCGATCAATTGCTGTCAGGAATCATCACACCGACGTTCCGTGATCTCGATCGCATGCAGCAGGCCACGAGCCTTGTTGAGTGTCTCCTGGTATTCGCTGGCCGGGTTGCTGTCCGCCACGATGCCGGCTCCTGCCTGGACAAACACCTGATCATCCTGGATCACCAGGGTCCGCAACGCGATGCAGGTATCCATGTTGCCGGCGTAATCCACGTATCCCACGGCTCCGGCATAAGGGCCACGGCGATGCGGTTCCAGTTGATCGATAATCTCCATGGCCCGCACCTTGGGTGCTCCCGAGACGGTACCGGCAGGCAGGCAGGCTGCCAGCGCATCAAAGGCATCTTTCCCTTCCTGGAGCTGCCCCGTCACGTTCGACGTAATATGCATCACATGGCTATAACGTTCAATCACCATGACGTCTGACAAGTCCACCGTACCGTAACGAGCGACACGTCCCACATCATTTCGCCCCAGGTCCACTAGCATGACATGTTCAGCCCGTTCCTTGGGATCTGCCAATAATTCGTCGGCCAGCAACTGGTCCTCGCGATCATCCTTACCACGGGGCCGGGTACCCGCCAGCGGACGTACCGTGACTTCCTGGTCAACCACGCGACACATGATCTCCGGCGAGCTACCAACAAGAGTCACTTCATCCGTGCGCAGGAAAAACATGAAGGGACTGGGATTGACCACGCGTAATGAACGATAGATCTCGAATGGCTGACTCTTGACCTGCAATCCCCATCGCTGGCTGATGACTACCTGGAAAATATCACCCGCACGGATGTACTCAACACATTGCTCCACGGCGTCCTGGAACTGTTGCTCGGTAAAATTCGATTCGCCGGCAATCGTCAAATCACTGGCAACAGATATATCAGCACAGGGCAAATCATCGCTGGCAGCGGAGAGACGATCAACGAGCTGGTCCAGTCGTTGTTGAGCCTGTTCGTAGGCCTCAGCTGGCACCGTGTCCGGATCATCCAGGCGTGCCATCACGATCACCGTAATCGTTTTACTGACATGATCAAAAACGATTACCTGGTCGTAGAAATCAAACGACAGGTCGGGTAATTCACGATCATCCTCAGGAGCCGTGGGTAAGTGTTCCGAGTAGCGTACCACGTCATAGCCCGCATACCCGATTGCACCTCCGGCAAACGGAGGTAATTCAGGCAACTGCGCAACCTGGAATTGCTGTAACTGGGAGCGTAATTCCTCGAGCGGGTTATCCGATTCAAATTCCTCACATTCCTCACCAACCGTCACCTGGACCCGACGTCCATGAGCTCGTATCTGTCGAAACGGTTCTACGGCCAGGAAACTATGGCGTCCCACCTTTTCCCCACCGATCACGCTCTCGAACAGGCAGGCACAGCCACCGTCGTCGAGCTTGTGAAAAGCCGAGACAGGAGTCAGGGAATCACTCAGCAGGCAACGGTAAATAGGGACCAACTGGTGGCCTTCTGCCAACGTGAGAAATGTCTGCAGGTCGGGGGCATACGGCATCGAACTGTCCTTGACGATCCTGGCAATCATTAATTCCGGGGAAAACAAGTCGTGGCAAGCTTAACAACGTCCTGCGTCGGCGACAACGGGCAAGGATCCCTGGCTGGCCCAAGGAGTTCATCTTGACAGCCTTGGAGCCCCTGTTAGAATCCTAGCTGAATTGATAAGCCGTGATATTTCAAGGGGTTGCACCGATCGAATCATCTTCCCGGTTCGCTGCATTCAGTCATCAAACAGCGAGTACCGGGCAATTGAATACAGTCGGTAGCCCGATATCGGAAGAGCAACAAAATCAATGAAATGCCAGCGTTGCGAAAAACCGGCCACGTTTCACATTACCGAACTGGCCAGTGATACTCCGGATGAACTGCATCTTTGCGAGGAACATGCTCGCCTCTACCTGACGCAGACAGAGGAGCCAGAGGAAGCCATGAGCAGTCTTGCCGGGTCCCTGGCCCAGCAACTCAAGATTGGTCAAACAGCCGAAGATTTGTCGCGGCTAGATCAACAAGCCTGCCCGGTTTGTGGAATTACCTTTTATGAATTTCGGCACGTAGGGCGACTGGGATGCCCTCATGACTACGTCTGTTTTGAAGAGGAACTGGAACCGTTGATCGTTAACATCCACGGCGCTACGGAACACACGGGCAAGCAGCCCAAGAACGGCAAGGACTCCACGGATGGCCGCACGGAGTTGATCCGACTACGGCGTGAGATGCAGGATGCCATTGAGCAGGAAGATTACGAGCAGGCCTCGCAATTACGAGATCAAATCAAGAAAATCAGCGACCAATAATTATCGAGAGAACCGATGATCTTGAAAGCATTGGAACGATAACGTGAAACTGGAAGATCTAGCACGTCAGTGCGGTGAATGGCTACGGGGATCCGGCCCGGAGTCCGATATCGTAATCAGTAGCCGTATCCGACTGGCCCGCAACCTGGCAGATTTCCCTTTTATCCGCCAGTGTAACGAGAGCGATCGCTTCGCTATCGAAAAGAATCTTAAGGAAACGATTTTCTCGATCGGTAAATGGAAAGACCTTTCCTATGTGGACGTCAACACGCTGGCCAAGGTTGACCGACAGTTTCTGGTGGAACGCCAGTTAATCAGCCGAGAACATGCCGAATCAGACGGGGCCCGATCTGTCGCGATTGACCAGCAGGAAAAATTCAGCCTGATGATCAACGAGGAAGACCACTTGCGTGTCCAGGTCATGCACAGCGGACTCGCGCTGGACAGTGCCTGGAAGCGAATTAATGAAATCGACGACCTCCTTGAAAAGCATCTGCCCTACGCCTTTCACCCACGCTTCGGTTACCTGACGGCCTGTCCCACCAACGTTGGTACGGGAATGCGAGTCAGTGTCATGCTGCATCTACCGGCACTAGTCATCACCCGTCAGATCGAGAAAGTTTTCCGCAGCCTGCAAAAGATCAGCCTGGCAGTCCGTGGCTTGTATGGTGAAGGCTCACAAGCAATGGGTGATTTTTACCAGATCAGTAACCAAATCACGCTGGGCCGCAGTGAACAGGAATTACTCCAGCAGGTCAACGATGTCGTCCCGGTCCTGATTGATTACGAGCGTAAGGCACGGCAGTTCCTGGTTCGTGAAAGTCAAAAAGATCTCCACGATCGGGTTAGTCGTGCCTTCGGCATTCTTTGTACGGCACAGACTATCAGTAGTGAAGAAACCATGCACTTGCTCTCCAGCGTACGCATGGGAATCAACCTGGGACTGATTGAAAACCTGGAAATCCCCATGGTCAATCAATTATTCATCCATACGCAACCAGCACATCTGCAAAAGCTGCGCGGCTCGGAACTGGACACAGCCGATCGAAATATTGAGCGAGCCCACTACCTGAAAAACCACCTGCGCAAACCGGATGACGATTCTGCTGAGAAAAACTGACCCGAGTGCTCTCCTCACGAGCAATTCAGCAGCTTTTAGCGAGGGTCGATCTTGGCCCGCATGGCAGGCACAATCTCACTGGGTATAAATCGTGCCAGCATTTCGTCCGTGGCCAGCGGAGCAAGCTGTTTGATCAAGGAACTGGATACATGGGCGTATTCTGAATCGGCCATGAGGAACACGGTCTCGATTTCCGGGGCCAGTTGACGGTTTGCTAACAGCATACTGAATTCCCCCGACACATCGGTCATCGGCCGTACCCCACGTACCATCACCTGAGCACCCAGGCTGCGCACGAAATCAACCGCAAGCCCCTCGAAATCAACGACTTCCACGTTGTCATAGGTTGCTGTCACTTGGCGTGCCAGGCCCATCCGTTCCTCGACGGAGAACAGTGACTTCTTGTCAATATTCACACCGATGCCGATGACCAGTCGTTCAAAGAGACTGCTGCTGCGTTGGATAATGTTCAGATGACCGTGGGTGATCGGATCGAACGACCCTGTGTATACGGCAATTCGAGCAGTCATAACGAACCTCACTTCTGACCAGCTTACCCGGCTACCAGTTGCAACTGGCTACCCTTGCTCCAAACTTTCAATCAACTGTTCCACGTCGTCTTCGTTGACATAAGCATGGGGACTGATCCGCAACAGTCCGCCACGACAACTCAACAGTACGTTATTTTTTGCACATTGCTGCCGTTGAGCTACCAGGTCACGATCCGGCAAGTCAAAAGAAACAATTCCTGACCGATGCGGCTCCTCGTGACGACTGACAATCGTGGCACCCAGCGACTCCAGGCGATCTGCAGCCGTGGCAGCAATTTCCAGGACTCGTTCAGCCACTGGACTCTCACTACAGCCTACCCCATAACTGGCCAGCATATCTAGGCTGGCTCCCAATCCAATCACCCCCGCCATGTTCTGCGAACCTCCTTCGTAACGTGCGGCAGTTGGCCGCCAATTCGGTTCGATGCGGGAAAAATCGTGTGCGTGGACAACGCTGTGCCAGCCCACGCCGAGCGGACGGAGTTGGTCCAGCCGTTCCCGCCGCACGTACAACACTCCGGCTCCCTCCGGTCCCAACATCCACTTGTGCCCATCTGCCGCGAGAAAGTCCACTTCCACCTGGGAAACATCCAGCGGAAAAACTCCCAGACCCTGAATGGCATCCAGGAAAACCAGGATGCCTCGATCATGAGCTGCCTGCACGAGCTCGGCAACGTCCAGTCGATAACCGGTTAGGTAAGAAACCCAGCTGATTGTAATTAATCTCGTTCGCTGATCACAGGTTTCCATGACCTGGTTCAGATCGACAACTGCGGTCTCCATGGGTACACATCGCATTTTCACACCACGCGACTGGAGATTCATCCAGGGATAGAGATTTGAGGGAAATTCATTGGCCAGCGTGACGACATTATCGCCGGATTTCCAATCCAGCCCCTCGGCGACCAGGTTAATGCCAGCTGTTGTATTGGCGACAAAGGCAATCTCGTCGGGATCGGCGGCAATCATGCCAGCCACTCTTTTCCGGACTTCTTCGACCCGGCGAGCCCAGGTCGGCCAGGCGTGGCTTCCCTGCTCTGCGGCCTCACCTGCCCATTGAACCATCGCCTGTTGGGCAGGACCGGAGATTGGGGCAACAGCCGCATGATCAAAGTAGGCTACTGTCTCCGAAACCGGCATCTGCCGACGCATGAGCGACCAGTCCTGATCCGCCGCTTGAGAATTATTCATATCCATCGTACCTATGGCCCGGTTTCACGACACATCCCCTTCAGTTTCCAAGATCAAGGAAGATGATTCAACTTCCCCGGCAATCCCTGGGAAGAAAGATCGTTATAGTTGTTAGAATCTACTTCATAAAATTGACAGTTCGAGGCATTAGTCCAGCAAATAGTTGCCATTTAAGTGACCTGATTGGCCATTTTTACCCATGGATTCTGCTTCAACGTGAAATTCCCGGGTGACAGGAACAAGAGATGAATTATACTGGTAGTGGATGGGTTACTGAAAACCTCTTCCAGCCAACTGAATCGCATCTTTGAGGAAGCTTTGCATGGCCAAGGCACTGTGTTTGACCGGGATGATCATTGCTGTTCTCCTACTGGTCTTATTTATTGTCGATTTCGCAATCAACATTCCCTTCAAAAAATTTGAGGGAAAGTGGATTCTCGATAGTTCGTTTATCCTCGCCTCGACAGGCCTGGCCTACCTCAGTTGGTCTGCCTGGCGTGACCAGGAATAAGAAACGGTACCGGCTCGATCAGACCCGGTCCTGGGCCGGAGCTCTCAGCCTCAAACCTGACGGTTGCTGCACCTTACGCAGCAACTCTCAGTAACGACCGGGCCGTGACACCCTGTTGACTCGGTTGCCACTGGAGTGCGAGATCTCTCAGCGTACAGATCTGCAGCTGAGCCAAACGCTGATACTTGCTGATCGCATGCAGGATTCGGTTTACCAGTTTGAGTCCTCGAGAACTAACATCTTTTTCCCCGGTCAAGTCCAGAAGCAGGTGTCCTACTCCACCCTGCCGATCCATCCGGCGCATCAACCGGTTAATCGCGCGTCCTGGTAGCCGACCGCCCAGCAGGCTGGTTGGTGACAAACTCACGGCAGCGGGTGCTTCCCAAAGACCGTAACGAAGGCTGCGACGGCGTGATGCCTGCTTGCGAGATTGCAATTTGGTACGTGGATGCCGCACCATGGAAATCTGCTGCTTCGCCAGCAGGTCGTAGTCCGCCGACAACTGGCCATCGTAGAGTGCCAGAGTTGACAGCTCAACGCCTGCCTCTTGAGCTCTGGAAATGCGCTGCACCAGTTGCTGGCATAAGCTTCTCCGTCCCGCTTCCGGACTGATCCAGCTCATATCACCAAGCAAGGCAACTTCGTGCTGACTCGTGCCGTTTGCCAGGGCCGGGACAAAATGACTGCGAGCGGGATCACTGAATCCCCATGTTGCTGGGACTTGCGCCTGGTCGAAGACCTGCAGTAACTGTTGCAGGGATTCAACTCGCGAGCGGTGATCAACCAAGGAAACATGTTGTGCCTGGTCTGAATCGACACAAGCCACACGACTTAACTCAACATCAACCGATATAACGAGTGATGAGGGGGGGGTAGAATTCCGAGCCATAACCTTCCTTTCAGCGCAACCTCCTGTTCACTGGCCGGCAAAAAGCCTGCAAAGATAGTCATCGGCTTACCGTTCCAAGGAACTCAATGGGGATTCAGCAAGACGCCCCGGGGAACCTTGATTTGCTTGCTAAACTTTTCCTGTGGTACGGGTTAGACTGGCCTTATGCTCAGGTTTGCGAAGATTACCGCTCCTGGGGCTTGGTCGAGTCTCTTAAAAACCTGTCCACTCTCGGTAAAAAAGCATGTGGACAGATTGAGCTACCAGAGAGATCGCCAGGTATTTACGACCAGATCCATCTCCCCGCAACGGTGTTTTAGTCGGTATAATGAGAATTCTCGCAGACTATCAATTCGAAGGATGCAAATATCCCGTCGCAGTTTTACCTGTTCATGTAACCAACAGCTAACTTAGCATTATGACATCAGCCCCACACCAAACCCAAATGTCCTCAAGTCCCTCGCCGGAGAACGCTCAGGCCAGTGACTCCGTGAATGATGACAAACCTGCCACGACGAAGGATCCTCTTCAACGCATCCGCTTTCGTCACCTGCTGCGAGGAACGGGCGCCTGCCTGTTCTCGATGTTGATTCACATCATTATCCTGCTGGTACTGGGCTTTATGGTGATCCCGATTTCTTCCAGTACTCCGATTGAACCGATTGTTTCCGAGGTCATTCCGGAGGAACTCGAGAAGGACAATCTGAAAGTCGAGCTGGATCCGGACCGCAAGCCCCTGGATGACCTGGATCCCAACCAGGTTAGCAGCGCTCCTGCGGTCGGTTTGCCCACCGGCTCTGCGGGGGGCGGTGCCAGCTCCACGAATAACATTGAACTGGATCAGCAAGTTGTCATGGAAAGCGACAGCCAGGAAATCGCCATCGAGAACCTCGCTTTCAGTCTTCCTCCGAGCAAGACACTCCTCACTCATTTACCCTCGGGAACCTTCGGGGATCCTCGCCAGATTGTGGACAACTACCAACAGGCGATGGACCGTATCACCCAGGAAATCATGTGGATGCTGGACAAGCGGGACGTAATGGTCATCTGGTGTTTTGACCAGTCAAAGAGCATGGAAGATGATCGCAAGGAAATCCGTGAACGTGTGGAGCGGGTTTACCAGGAACTGGGTTTAAGCGACAAGGCAAACGGGGACCACCTGCTTACAGCTGTCACCAGTTTTGGTGGCGGGTTCCTCAACCATACTCCCAAGCCAACCAGCAACCCGGACCGCATTCGCCAGGCCATCGACAGTGTCCCCAACGATCCTTCCGGCAAGGAGATGCTTTGCCAGGCCGTCGGCAATGCCGTCCGCTTGCATCGTGACTATGCACGCGGTGGCCGATACCAACTGGTACTAATCGTGGTCACCGATGAAAGTGGTGATCCGGAATCCAACAATCGTTACCTGGAACTAGCCATCTCGGAAGCAAAGTCTGCCAACTGTAAAACGTATGTCATGGGACGAGAAGCCGTCTTTGGATATCCTTACGCCTATATGAGCTGGCGCCATCCGCAAACCAATCGCGTGCATTGGCTACAGATTGACCGAGGACCTGAAACCGCTTTCGTGGAGCAGTTGCAGACCAATGGTTTTCGGCGACGCCAGGATGCTTTTTCCAGTGGCTTTGGACCTTACGAACAGACACGACTGGCCCGTGAGACCAGCGGTGTGTTCTTCATGCTTCCCAGCGTAGAAAGTCGCCTTGTAAGGGGCAATGTGGACAAACGCCGCTATGAACTGGAAGCCCTGCGAGCTTACCTTCCCGACATGCGGTCTCGGTTGGAACAACTCGAGGAGCGAAAAAACGTTCCCCTGAGAAGCTTGATCTGGCAAGTAATCTATGATCTCAATCCGTACAATGCCCAGGTCGCCAAGATCATTGAAGTACGGATGAGTTTTTCTCTAAATCCGGTTCAATTCGTTAAGCAAGCCCGCACCGAACAGGCCAAGGCCAAGGTTTACCTGCAATATCTCCATCGAGCAGAAATGGCCATGCAGGAAGCTGCCGAACTGCGTGAAAAGGAGACCTCTCCACGATGGCAAGCCAACTATGACCTGATCTATGCCCAGATTATTGCCTACCAGGCCAGGATCTATGAATACGGGGCTTACCTGGAAGAATTCATGCGCAAACCCAAGGTCGTTCCCTTGACCAAGGGCCCCAATACCAAGCTTGTGCACTGGGATATCACGACACGCAAACAACTGGTCGCCGAAAGCGTCAGCCAGCCTTATATCGACAAGGCAACCACGATGTTCCAGCAAGTGATCAAAAATAATCCGGGGACTCCCTGGGCTGCGCGAGCCAAGGCAGAACTTGCCCGCGGCTTTGGTATTGACCTGGTACCCGACTACGACAGTACATTACGCAGATCGCGACCGATTACCGGACCGATTCAGCCTATTCCCAAACTCTAACCTCGTCTCTCGGTTGGCATACTACTTTCATGGACATCTGGGAAATCCTACTTTGCATCCTGTTTTTCCTGGGTGCTACGTATACCCTGTGCTGGCGGAAACCTCGCCCTGGAAAACCGCGGTCCTCGAGATCCATGGGCTTACTGGCCACGGGTCTGTTGCTGCTACTGGGCCTGCTGCTGGCATTTAGTCGTCATGCGCCTCATCCCGCGGTCGCCCTCAAGGCGTTGGTACCCCAGCAGGTCAACGACAAGGATTTTGTCTCCTCCACGACCTGCCAAAGCTGTCATCCCCAGCAGCACAACAGTTGGCATCACAGCTACCATCGCAGCATGACACAACTGGCACTCTCGGACGCAATCGTACCGAGCGAAGATTTCGACCAGGGACTGGAGCTTAAAACCGGCGAGGTCACTTTTACCCTGAAACGAAACGGGGACGAATTCTGGGTGCGTACCCCCGATCCCGATCAGGAATACCTACTACTGGAAGAAGGACGTGTCGATCCGCGCAAACCGCCACATGTTCCTGCTCTCGTGGATCGACAGATTGTCCTGGCAACCGGCAGTCATACCATGCAAATATTCTGGATGCCCAGTGAGAAAGAGAACGCGCCGCTACGTTTATTCCCCTGGATCTATCAGATTCGCGCTAAACGCTGGATGCCTTATGAAGATTCCTTCGTGGTTCATCCGGATTTTGGTCGACCGCCGGTCCGCTGGAATGACAACTGCATTGCCTGTCATACCGTCAACGGAGAAATCAATCCACTTAACCAACCACCGGACCCACGCATCAAAAGTACCTTGGCCGAATATGGAATCAGTTGCGAGGCCTGCCACGGACCAGGGCGAGAGCACGTCCGCAAGCACCAGAACCCGCTGACGCGTTACCAGCAACATTTCAAGTCTCCGCAGGATCGTACTATCGTCAATCCTGCCAAACTGACCCCGGTAATGGGATCGCAAGTATGCGGTCAGTGCCACAGTTCTTTCGATGCGTACGAACCCTACCAAGCCGGCCAGGACGTGAACAAGGCCAGGAGATTTGTGCGGCATGCTGATGCACGTGATCCGACCAGCCCTTTCCACGACAATTACTGGAATGATGGCAGTATCCGCATTGGTGGCCGAGAATACCTGGGCCTCACCGAATCTCCCTGTTACCAACGCGGCACAAACCGCAAAAAAATGTCCTGCTTTTCCTGTCACAAGATGCACCAGGACCCGGCTGATGACCGTCCTGCTGAATCCTGGGCCAATGATCAACTCGCTCGCAACATGCAAACCAACCAGGCCTGCCTGCAATGCCATGAGGAAATGACCAACCGGGTCAGCGAGCACACGTACCATCCCGCGCAATCAGAAGGCAGTCGCTGTTACAACTGCCATATGCCTCATACTTCCTATGCCCTCCTGGGGGCCATTCGCAATCACCGCATCAGTTCACCCAGCGTGGCCAGTCAACTTGAAACCGGTCACCCAAACGCCTGCAATCTTTGCCACCTGGACAAAAGCTTGCAATGGACGTCCAAGCATTTAACCGAGTGGTATGATCAACCTGCCGTGGAATTAGACAAGGCCCAAAAGACCCTGGCTGCCTCTGTTCAAATGCTGCTGAGTGGAGATGCAGTCCAGCGCATCGTGGTGGCCTGGCACATGGGATGGAAACCTGCCTGGGAAGCTTCCGGTAAGAACTGGCAAGCCCCCCTGCTGGCCCATGTACTGCAGGATCCTTATTCAGCAGTTCGTTTCGTCGCACACCAGAGCATGAAGAAGCTGCCCGGTTACCAGCAATTACAGGCTGCCACAGAATATGATTTCATTGCTTCTCCCAAAAAACGACAGCAATACCTGGACGCATTTCTACGACGCTGGCAGGCCACTAAATCGGAGCCACGAGAAAACCCGGCAGCCATCCTGTGGAACGAGGATGGCACACTCAAGGCAAAGGCCATTCTCGAGCTGCTGCAACAACGTGATGATCGTAGAATATTACTGGCAGAATAATTCTAGCGAGCCCAATTAAATGACCAGGGAGCTCTCGGCCAGCGAACGCGTGGAATCCCCTGGCTACCGAAACCTGCAGGCTGGTTGGTGGACACTGTTTATTTTTGTCTGCCTGGGTGTCCTGCTGGAATGGAATCTCGGCTTTCGAAGCCGTTTCTACATGGATGCTTCTCAACACATGCGGCGCCTGATGTGGCGACTGGCACATGCCCATGGGACGCTACTGGCCCTGCTCAATATTATCTTCGGCATTTACGCCTGTCACCTCGCTCGACCCGGCACGGCAAACCAGGAATTTGCCTCATCCTGCTTGCAGGCCGCCGGATTCCTGGTTCCCGGTGGTTTTTTCCTGGCCGGGCTGTTCGCAAATCAATCAACACCCGGATTAGCTACATTGCTCATACCGCTTGGTGCAATCTTGCTGGTCCTTGGGGTGCTGTTGACCATTCGTACCCACGAGAAATAAAAACTTTTCCCGAAAGCGCCCTCCAGGGGTGCAATTTTTTCTTCGTAACAGGCACCTTTGCAGGCAAAAAATAACTGATCTAAAGAAAATCCTAATCGGGGTTGGACATCTCCGGGGAATTCAGGGAAAATCGTATTCGTTCACAAGCAACTCAGGAATCGGCAAGGAATAACCGCTTATGACGTCCAACGTGACACGGCGCAATGCTCTTCAATCCATGGCAACTCTACTCGGCGGCTCCCTGGCTTACCAGGGTCTCCCCCGCCAGGCGCGCGCTGGTAAAAAGGTCCGCGAGTGGGAACAATCGATCAAAAAAGGATTGAACTGGATCCAGAAAACGCAGTCGTCGCTGGGACATTGGACTGCCGGTAATTACCCAACGGCCATGACGGCGCTGGGAGGGACTGCACTAATCTGTTCCGGATCGACAACCACGCAAGGACCCTATGCAAAAGCAATTCGACAGGCCGTGAATTACCTGACGTCCAAGTCGCGAGCCAATGGATTGATCGGCAACCCGCTGACCGACAACCGCTATACCTACGGCCACGGATTCTCGATGCTTTTTCTTTCCCAGGTCCTGGGAGAAGAAGAAGACATTGAAAGGCGCGAGGAACTCATTGAAGTTTTAACCAAGGCGGTAGACTTCAGTGCCAAGGCTCAAACCGCCTCGGGCGGCTGGGGATATGTCAGTGCGAAAGACGGCAACAACTTCGATGAAGGCTCGACCACCATTACCCAGGTGCAGGGACTGCGAGGCTGTCGTAATGCAGGCATCTCCGTACCAGGCGAAGTCATTGAAAAAGCAAAAAACTATATTTACAAGTGCAAGAACAGTGACGGAGGCATTTCCTACAGTTCACGTAATCGCGGCAGTTCAAGGCCTGCTATTACTGCTGCCGCACTGGCGACACTCTACAACGCCGGCGTCTATGATGATAAGCATGTACCAGACATGCTGGCATACACCAAGAAGAACCTGCACGGTATTACATCCGGTGCTCGCTCATTCGGCCATTGGCACTACACGTATCTCTACTATGCCCAGGTAGTCTATCGCCAGGGCGAAAAAGAATGGGCACCCTTTCGTGACAAGCTCTACAACAAGATCGTTGGCGAACAGGCCAGCAATGGAAGCTGGACGGGTAATATCGGCCCCATTTACGTAACCAGCTGCAACCTGATCATGATGCAAATTGACCAGGCCTTCATCCCGATTTACCAGCGTTAGATCCCTGGACGATGGCATCCACGATTCCTTTCATCGTGTAGGATGCTGCCTCCACGGTTGGCTTCATCCCCAGTTCACGCAGGACTTCCGAGGTAATGGGGCTGATACTCGCCAGACGGACCGTAGCCAAGTGGTCTCCCAGCAGGGCCCTCAGCGAACGAGCAATCGCCGAACTTGTCACCGTGACCCAATCCACGTCACCGGCTACCAGGCGTTCCATGATCGCATCCGCAACCGTCGAGACATCCTGGCTTTGATACACCACTACCTGCTCCACGGTCGCCCCCGCTTCGCTCAACCGTTCCGCCAGCACTTCCCGACCGCGACTGGCGCGGGCCAGTAAAACAGACTGGTCACTGACCTTCGGCCCCAGGGCCTCCGCCAATGCTTCTGCCCGGTATTCAGTCGGCTGCAAATCGACGGTCAAATGATATTGCTGAATCGCTTCTGCCGTACCGGGTCCAATCGCTGCCAGTCGGATTCCTCCCAGGTCCCTCATATCTCCACCGATCTCAAGCAATCGATTCAGCAGAAAGCGGACGCCATTGCTGCTCGAAAAAACTAACCAATTAAATCGAGACAGGTCCTTCAAGATCGCATCCACCGCTTCCCAATCCTGGGGTGGGCAAATCTCAATAGCCGGCTGACAGATCACCTCAGCTCCCAGCTCCGATAATTGTTTCACCAGGGACTGTGCCTGGGAAACGGGCCGCGTCACCATCACGCGTTGGCCAAACAACGGCCTTGATTCAAACCAGGAAAGGGTGCCTGGCAAGTCGGCGACCACTCCGATGATAACGACTGCTGGCGGTCGCAGACCACCAAGAGCCATTGTTCCTGCCACTTCGTCGAGCCGGCAATGGATGGTCTCCTGGTTGGGCGTGCTACACCGGCGCACAATCACGACAGGTGTCTCGGGATCTTTACCTGCCTCCAACAGCCTACGAGTCCAGTGATCTGCGGAAGTGACTCCCATGTAAATAACCAACGTCCCCGGGAAACGAGCCAGGGCCTCGTAATCCAGTGACGACTCGTCTTTTTTCCCATGTTCCTGCCCCGTAACCAGGGCGACTGCCGATGAAAGTTCACGGTGGGTGACCGCCACTCCCGTATAGCTGGCGGCGGCCAACGCCGTGGTAATTCCGGGCACCAACTCGAATAAAATCCCCTCATCGGCTAATGCCTTACCTTCTTCTGCACCCCTCGCAAAAACGGCAGGATCCCCCCCTTTGAGCCGCACGATGGTCTTTCCTTGACGAGCCAGTTCAATCAACTTGGAGTTGATTTCATCCTGTGTCCAAAGACGCGTACGACCATGCTGCCCGAGACAAATACACTCTGCCGTCGGCCTGACGTGCTCCAGGATCCTGGGATTCACCAGGTAATCGTACAACACGGCATCAGCCTGCCGCAGGCAATCGACAGCCCGCAACGTGATCAGACTGGGATCCCCGGGCCCTGCACCCACGAGAAACACCTTACCGGCAGTTTGCGATTCCTGAGTCATCCCGGGTATGCTGTGAAAAAGTATAATAAACAGAGTACATTTTATTGGACAGCGATCCCGCCTCTTCTGCAAGATGCGAACCCGAAAGGTACTGATGAAATCACAGGTCATCTCGCAATCCCAGCGGCGACATCTTCAGCAGATGTACGAGCGTGCCGTGATGGCCATGAAAGGCGAGGCTCAAAATCATCAACTCGCACACCAACTACTTTCTGAATGTGTCGTACAGGATCCTGCCACACCGATCTATATCAACGCCCTGCTGGACAACTTAAAGCAACTGCCTGCCAGATCCACCTGGACATTTCTCTCGACCCTGCGCAACTGGAAATTTTTCCTCGCCACGAAACACCCACCCAGCCCCTCGGTCATTGGCCTGGGATTACGTGCACTTTATCGCAATCCCGGCGACCTGCGTATTCTCTGCCAATTGGCGACAGCCTGCCTGACAGCTGATCTGTGGGCAGCTGCCGAGTGTTATCTCCGACAAGCACTTACCATTCAACCAGGCCATCAACAGGCCATTCAACTGATCGCTGAATCCTTGTTGCAACAGGCCCGCTTTGAGGAATCTCTTTATTACTGGGAACAATTATCAAGAGAGCATACTGCCAAGTCCCCGGTACGAGATGTGATCGGATGTCTGCAAGGCAACCTACCCACGATGCCAGCAAACCCCACAGGCATTTCACCACGCCCGAAAGAAAACCGCTTTCCCGATATTGAGCAGGATCCAACCGTCCCTGCCTCGTACATGAAAGCATCACGGAAGCTGTGCGAACAATATCGCTGGGATGAAGCCATCCAACTGCTCGAACGTGGTTTGACAGCCACGGGAGCCAACCCGGACCTGCTGGACCTGCTAGAGACAATTCGGCTGGACAGTTATCGTCACCGCATTCAAATTGCCAGGCAGTTACATCAAATTCATCCTCCGCTACTGGGATCAGAAACACTGAGTGATCTACAGTCGGAACTCGCTCGAACTGAATTGCAGGTCAACGAACGACGGGCTCGACGATATCCGACTGATTATCACTGCCAACTACAATTGGCTATCTGCTTGCGGCAAACAGCCAACTACCGAATGGCCTTGAAGCAATTGGAAGGCATCCCGAAAAACAACTCCCTGGCACCAGAAGTCACCCTGGAAACCGGAAAATGCCAACAGCATTTACGTCAATTCACAGAGGCCGCTGCGACCTATCAACACCTGATTGATAACCTGGAAAAACAGTCAGAACCCTGTATTTACGAGCAAGCCCTGTATCACGGGGGAATTCTAGCTGCCGCCATGGGTGTCCCCGGGCAGGCTCAGCAGTGGTTAAGTCGCCTACTGGACCGTTCCCCGGACTACCAAGATGCCCGTGACCGGCTAGACAAGATGGTATCGATGAGCGATAACAGAAGAGATAACTTTCCGCCTGCGGCTTCGCCGGGGTCGGATTCTTGAATTCCCTGCCGTTGACTATTACTGTTTGAGATTATGCCTAACACAAAAAGTGCCAAGAAGCGACTGAAACAAAACAAAGAGCATCGAGCCAGGAACCGCACGGTCCGCTCCAATATGCGTACACACATCCGCAAGGTTCGTGATGCGGTAGCCGCTGGCAATATCGAAGAAGCGGAACAGACTTATCGACTGGTCGCCCAACGCCTGGATCGTGCGGGAGCTCGCAGCCTCATTCATAAGAACCAGGCAGCTCGTCTAAAGTCCCGACTCCAGAAACTGATCAAGGCAGCCAAGCAGAGTGGTTAACTGATCTGCACACTGCAAACGGGCAACGCTCTTCCTTGACCATTCCTACCGCCAGCGATCGGACACTGTGCCGGTGCAATGTCACCAGACGATCCGTTCGGAATCAAAGACCGGGCCTTCCACGCAGGTCCTCTGGTAATCCCATTCTCCTGATTCATCTCGAATCTTAGCAACACACGAGAAACAGATCCCCAGGCCACAGGCCATCGGAGTCTCGAGTGATACCTGGCATGGCACCTGGTACTGATCAGCGATTTGACTGACTGCTTCCATCATGGGTTCCGGTCCACAGCAAACGATACGTTCGTTCAGACCGGACTCATTACCGTTCGACTTATTGGCAGCCGACTCCCGAAGCAGCTCTTCCAATCGTTCCGTCACCAGGCCATGGTGACCACGAGTACCATCGTCTGTACAAAGCAAGGTTTCCACGCCAGCCTGTTGAAAGTCTTCCACGCCTGCGAGGAACTCCTCGGATCGCGCGCCATAGCAAAGAGAAACACGCGGCACGACAATGGCTTCACGCGCCGGATTCCCATACCGTTTCTTGCCAAGTGATTCCTGCCCCAAGGCAACAAAGGGCGTCTGGCCAATACCACCGGCTACCATGATTAAATGCTCGGTTTCAACCGGCAGGAAACCATTGCCCAATGGTCCCCAGACATCGACCGATTGCCCGGCTACCAGGTTCTGCAATTGGCTCGTCAACTTACCTTTGACAATATAAACCACGTCAACGGCGATCGCGACATCCTGGCTATCTACCATCGTATCGTACAACGCCAGTGGTCGCCCAATCAGCGGATCGTTCAAGCCGGACATGCGAACCATCAGGAACTGGCCAGGGAGAATCTGCCCTGCCATCTCAGGACATTCAAACCGCAGGCGAAAAGTATCCCGGGCGATCTGGACATTTTCCAAGACTCTCGCTGTACTCTGGATCGCCTGATCTGCGTAGTAATTGGCATGCACAGGATTGTGGTTCAACGTTTAGAACTCCTTTTCTTCCGCGTGCTTTTCTTAGTGGAACTGGCCTTCCGCTGACGCCCCTTGGGTTGTGTCCCCTTGATCTTGCCCTGTCCCTTTTTCGATTTCCGTGGCGTCTTTACTTTTCGCGAACTCGATTCCTTTACCTTGCGATCGACTGACTTACTTCCAGCAGTTTTCCTGCGAGCTGCTGACTTCCCTCCGGCGGTTTTCTTGCGGGTCAGGGACTTACCCCCAGCAGTTTTCCTGCGAGCTGCTGACTTCCCTCCGACTGTTTTCTTGCGGGCCGGGGACTTGCCTCCAGCAGTTTTCCTGGGAGTTACTGACTTCCCTCCGGCGGTTTTCCTGCGGGCCAGGGGCTTGCCCTCGTCCACTTTCCTGCGAGTTGCTGACTTCCCTCCGGCGGTTTTCTTGCCGGCCACCGACGAGGACTTTTTCCTGGCGAGCCCGGATGTCGCCTTGGAAACGTTTTTCGGATCCGCCGGCTGAAGATGCATCGTCTCTAACTTGCGTACTTCCGCGGGCGTCAACTTGCGATAAGATCCAGATGGAAGACTACCAAGCTTGATGCTACCGACCGCCGTCCGGCATAGATTGATGACCTTGTGGCCCACTCTCGCCAGCAGCCTTCGAATTTCACGGTTGCGACCTTCTCGCAAGACGATCTCCAGGTCCGTACTCTGGCGGTGGTGTCGCTTAATATGAACGGATTCCGGCTGCGCATATCCCTCGGCCAAGTGCACTCCATGAGCCAACTGCTTGATCTCTGCAAAGCTGATTCGCCCCACCACCCGAACCAGGTAAGTCTTGGGGACACGATAGCGCGGATGCGTCAATCGGTTGGCCAGTTGCCCATCATTCGTAACAAGGATCAATCCTTCACTGGTACGATCCAGACGCCCTACGGGAAAAAGCCGCAAGTCACTGTGAATCAAATCAATGACTCGCCTGCGGCCTTCCGGATCTCGGTTGGTCGAAACCACGCCAACGGGCTTGTTGACCATGTAGTAAGTTTGTCGATGACTGGCCTTGAGTTCACCATCAACTCGAATTTTTTGCTGAAGCACATCGACCCGAGTGCCCAACGCGGTGACCACCTTCCCATCTACTTCAACGCGGCCTTCCTCGATCAGCGCCTCGCAGGCTCTGCGACTTCCTACGCCGGCACGTGCCAGTACTTTCTGTAATCGTTCACCTCCATCCGAGTGCACTACAGATTTCCTGGATGCTGGTTTCTTCTTCACGCCGCGCCGTGTTCGGGAATTCATCGCTACCTTGCTTTCCAATCCTGCAGGTTCTTTAGGTACAACCCCAAAAAACCATCAGAGTATCCTCTTATCATACTTCGTGAAGAGGATTTATCACAGTGAGCGACCAGAAAGAGGGGGGCCCAGGACGACCCATCTATCGCCGAGATGACAGCCTAACACAGACGTGTCGTCACCTGCCTGGCACACTATCAACCCAGAGTCGATTATTGACGGCCTCCGGAAGCGGTTGTTGATATCCGCGGGGCCGGCCGCCTACGATTTCCGGAGCGGCATCCGTATTCGGGTAAGGATCATGCAACACGGCCTTTGACTGTTGCTGGTAAATGGGACCGGGCGGACCGTCAACGAAACCATTCGAGAACGTCTGGCAACCAGTAATCCCCGCCAACAACAAGCAGGTCAGGGCACCACGTAACATTGTCTTTATCGTTTCGATCATGTTTCCTACCACGTCAGGGCACAAGCGGCGGGAATTATACGAATCGGATGATTACTCGCAAAGACGAATCTGTCGCTCACCACCAATTTTAATGCGAATTACCAAGAAAAACAGCTCGCGAGGCACACACTTTACGGCAGATACATGTTCAGCAGCGTCACAGGTTCCGTAGCCGTCAGCTGCACGGGGGAGTTGGCAGCCGGAATCAAACAGGTCTGTCCGATCCGCAGTGGTTCCTCCGCCGGATCGCTCGACAACATTAACTGCCCAGCGAGAACAGAAAGGATATGAAACCGTCCGTCCCCTCCCAGTTCTCGTCGTCCCTCGAAACACCAACGATCAAGAACGAATTTATCGCAGCGAATCAACGACTCAATTCCATCGACCGCTGGACAAGTTGTCGAATCTTGCCGGACGACCGGGGCAGCGTCGAAATCGATTGCTTCGAACGCCTGCTCAACATGCAAGGGCCTGGACTCCCCGGCTGCGTCGAGACGATTCCAGTCATAGAGTCGAAATGTCGTATCGCTGGCCTGTTGAATCTCCGCGACCAGCAGGCCCGCTCCAATCGCATGCACAACGCCTGCAGGGATCAGAAAACAATCTCCAACGCACGGAGAAAAACGTTGTAAACATGACTCGATATTTCCCAGTCGAATTTCTTTCTCCAGGCGCTGACGATCAACTTCCGGATTCAAGCCGGCGTAGAGCATACTACCCGGCTCCGCATGAAGCACGACCCAGGCTTCTGTTTTACCGCGATCCGGTGGATCAAACGCAGCAGCCAGCTTGTCATCCGGATGCACCTGGACCGAAAGGTCATGTTGCGCATCGATAAACTTGAACAACAGTGGAAATCCCGCTGCCGTGTCTTCGGTTCCCAACAGTTCCGATCCGTAACGAACACACAGTTGATGGAGGGTCATTCCCTGCAGTGCGCCGAACCGGACGATACTCTGAACTTCCCGTCGATCAACCAGTTCCCAGCTCTCCGCATAATCTTCCCCGGGCGGCAGTGGTTTCTGCAAGCTGGTCGCAAAACGTCGACCGCCCCAGATATAGCGTCGTAACAAAGGTTCAAAACGAAGCGGATAAAGCGTCATCAGGTTTTCACATAGCCCATTGAAAATTAAATCTATCGCCCAACTCCAACTGGCCCCGCTACAGCATAAAGCAGCGCCCCATCTGATCCCGTTGTCTCCGGGTATCAACAGTGGTATTATCAATTATGAATGAGCCGGCTGTCGTAAGAAACCCGTGCCTTAGCCAAATCTCGGGTCAGTCATCGTGCAACGAGCACAACAGCCTCCAGCGTTCAGCTGCTTTGCAACCCTTAAACTTCTGACTTCCCGGATCCCTCGCACGGCCTGAAACGACAGGCTCTTCATGAAGCTCCTCGCCGGTTGACTTTAAGCAAGTTTCAACCGCTGGTACTGAACGAGAAACACGTCATGTCAAAACAGCCCCAAGATGACCTTTTTGCCGACACAACCATGTCGTTCGGAGAGCATCTTGAGGAGCTGCGCGGAGTCCTGGTCAAGGCAGTGTTCGCCCTGGGAATTGGCTTTCTACTCGGACTCATGATGGCCAACCAGGTCGTCATGCTGATTCAAACACCACTGAAAACAGCCCTGGAAAACTACTACCTGGAATCCGCACGCCAGGAGATGGAAGAATCTCTCGGTGATAACATCAGCAGCGAAGAAGCGAAAGAATTACGTAAGAAGCAAGAGCAATTAATGGAGGAGCAACTCGGGAACCGAATGGTTCCAGACACCATCCAGATCGATGCCCAGGCCCTGTTACGTGACCTGCAGAAAGCCGTTCCAGACAGCTTCACCAATTCCTTCGACCCACCCGATGCACTTCGTCAATTCGAGGTCCAAACCTGGAACAAGGTCGACATTCGCGTACAAACACTTAACGCGCACGAAGCGTTTATGATCTGGATGAAAGCAGGTTTCATTTCCGGTTTCGTTTTCGCCAGTCCGTTTGTTTTTTACTATATCTGGTCTTTCATCGCTGCCGGGCTCTACCCGCATGAAAAAAAATACATCCATCGGTACCTGCCCATCAGCTTGCTACTTTTTTTCGCTGGTGCCGCCCTGGCTTTCCTGTTCGTATTCGAACCCGTGCTGGATTTCCTCTTTAGCTTCAACCGTGCCATGGATATCGATCCTGATCCACGTATCAGTGAGTGGATGAGCTTTGTCCTATTCCTGCCACTGGGATTTGGACTCGCCTTTCAGCTGCCGCTAGTCATGCTCTTTACACAACGGATCGGTCTCATACCCGTGGACGTCTTCGTCAAGAAGTGGCGTATTGCCGTAGTGGTCATCTTCGTCTTGTCAATGTTCCTGACACCAGCTGACCCCATCAGTATGCTCTTGATGGCAGGCCCCCTCTGCTGCCTGTACGTGACCGGTATCCTTTTCTGCAAGTACATGCCAGGGAACAAGAACCCGTTCGCTGCCGGTTACGATCCCTAACAGGTGCAGGAGATGCTGACGCTGTACATGCACGGGATCACGGGAAGAGAAACCTGAGCTGCATGGGGACCGAAGACGCCCAAAATCGCCTAGATGGCCTCGCTACCGCGTTCCCCGGTACGGATGCGAATACAGTCCTCGAGGGGCAATACGAAGATCTTGCCGTCCCCTATCTCGCCCTGTTCGCCACTGCGTCCAGCAGCCATGACAGCCTCGACCGTCCGATCCACAAAATCGTCATTGACGGCAATCTGTAACTGCACCTTGCGCAACAGGTTCACCGTGAATTCACGGCCGCGATACACTTCCGTCTGTCCACGCTGGCGACCAAAACCCTGGCAATCGACCACGGTTAAACGAAATACCTCAACATCGGTCAGGGCCGCCTTCACGTCCTCGAGCTTGCTGGGCTGGATAATGGCAATGATTAACTTCATCAGGAATCCCAAATACCGGCTGGATTAAATCAGACTGCCTAGAATCTAGCCCCCCTGAGAAACCGGTTCAAGCCGAGACACGTGCTTTCTGGGCCAAGTCGGGACAAACCAGGGTCGGGGCAGCAGTAAAAAGTACCCCAAGTTCCGACCAAAGTAAGGCGGATACTTTAGCCGGAACCATAGGGGCAACATCTCAGCTCACAGGGAGCCGAAGTGTTTCTGTTTCACAGCGAGAAGGAACCTCTCGATGGTCTTCCTCCCAGGATGCTCAAATCGACACCCACTGCGGGTTACGTTGTCGTATCAACATCCATAAGTCCACGTATTCTATAAGCAAGCGGCATGCCAATTAGAATCAATCTCCTGGCAGCAGACCTGTTATCCAGGGCATAAATTACTGTTATCACGTTACTTAGGATACAGATCGAACTCCACAGGCCGAGATCAAGAAGATCTTCTAAACCTTGAACTGCGCATCTGCTACGCAAAGAACGACGCGCATTTGGGCAGGTCTCCGCTTACCCACCAACGAGGGAACGTCCGGATGACCTCAGCCTGCTAAAAACAGGCCCCTAGTAGGATAGGATCGCGTCGATCCCAAAGGTCGTGGAATCGTCCAGCCCACCCAACACCTCATCAAGATAATCCCAGCGAACCTCCGGACGCACCAACAGGTTCGGTGTTACCTCGGCCCGTAAACCAACGCTCAGGTCATAGAACTGCCAATCATCGAGAAATCCTAACCACTCAAAGCGAAGACCCAGGTCAACAGAATCTGCCAGTTGATAGTTCATATACTGGGTAATGCCTGTCGCCGACGCCCCCCGTTCTGGTAAAAGAATGGAGGAAATGTAATCGGTTTGCAACGCGTAATCGAGACGATCGCTCAATTCCATCTCCAGCACGATCGTGTGTGAATACGTATTGTTAAACCGTCCCGAATCACCACTCGTGGCGATGTAGGAGAAACTAATCGCATCGGTTAACTGGACTTCCAGCCCACCGATCACCATGCTGCCATCTCCATGACTTGAGAATCCCGTGTCCCAACCTTCGACCCAGCCCGCAACCACCGACATCGAATCGCTTATCGCATAATCGGCCACGACCCCGGTGTAAGTGCGCGGCTGGTATCCCATGACATAGGTGTGTGAGTAAAAGGCATTGGCCGTGGCCGGCATCGACTCCAGGCCAGCGTTGTTAATGAAGTGGCCAAGTTTAACGTTCAAGCGGTCATAAGCCAGTTCCAGGTAAAGCTGCGGAATCGCATGTCCGTAAGCGACACCCTGATCCCAACTGGTATCCCAATCAAGTCCACTAAAAGACTGGACGTCCTGGCCATCGGTACCGTAAACGTAATCCATTCGGAATCCCCAATCGAAACCATTTCCTCGCACGGCCTCTTTTTCCAGGTACAACCATTGTTGCTGCACCTGGAAATGATTGGGATAATTATTAATCCGCCACTCCCCCACCCCCTTGGTTCCCTGCGTATGGTAACCCAACTGTGTCCAGCCGCCCACGGTAAGACCCAAGCATGACTCCTTACCAGGAGATTTCGTGTCACACGCCATGCCACTGCCAGCCACATTTAAATCACTCGGTGATGAGGTCGCCGGTTCATCCTGCAGCAGGTTGGTCGCGACAACATCGCTCGCCTGCTGGAAATTACTCGTGCCCTCGTTCCCCGCAATCTGGGATGGTTGTTGCAAGGTCTGGGCACTGGCCATGCCGAGCATCAGGTTCCAGAAAACCGTCGTCGCTAACGTGATCTGCAGAGATCGCATGGCAGCACTCCATTGCTGATGGGGGGAAGAATATAGAGGAGCCACGTCCAAGGCTTATCCTGCGTAGGCTCCTTTTCGTCCTATCGGGCCATCAAACAGGGCAGATTCACTAGTGAACGTGTTTGACACCTAAATCCTCCGGGCCCCTAGCCAGCTACAGCGGTTTTACCAGCTGGGTAAGATTTACGGGCAGTCGGTTCACCCAAGCCGAGACCGCTAGGAATCGTCCGTGGAGAAGAGTGCATCCACGAACTGGTCGGCATTAAAGAGTGCCAGGTCAGCTGGTTGTTCGCCTTGGCCAATATATTTGACAGGCAACTCGAATTCATCGTGAATAGGAATCACGATGCCACCTTTCGCCGTCCCGTCCAGTTTCGCCAGGATAATCCCCGTGCAACCAGCAGCTTCCGTGAAACCACTCGCCTGGCTTAGTCCATTCTGGCCTCCGGTCGCATCGAGCACGAGCAGGGTTTCGTGCGGCGCCTCCGGTACCTGGTTCGAGATCACACGCCGGATTTTCTCCAGTTCTTTCATCAGGTTAACCTGGGTCTGCAATCGTCCCGCCGTATCCACGATGCAAACGTCGGCTTCGCTTGCCAAGGCCTCAGCAACCGCGCGGTGAGCGACACTGGCTGGATCCCCACCCTGCTCTCCTGTAACGATACCGGCACCCAGCCGTTCAGCCCAGATAGTCAGTTGTTCGACGGCTGCCGCTCGAAACGTATCGGCGGCACCCAGCACGACACGTTTTCCCTGGCTCTGAAAAAGATGAGTCAACTTGGCGATCGAGGTCGTCTTTCCGGAACCATTTACACCGACGACCATGATGACGGTTAGTCCGCTGGAAGCAAACTGGATCGGTTCTTCTGGCTGATCCAGGCGGTCCTTAATTTCACTACGAATTAACTGCAACACTTCTTCCAGCTGAACCACGCGCCCACGAAAATCAGACTTGATCCGTTCGCAAATACTACCAGCCGGGCCACCACCCATGTCGGTCTTGACCAGCACGGCAAAGAGTTGTTCCAGGAACGCGTCGTCGACCAGGCTCCCCTGGTTCTGTAGTTGTTTTCCCAGGTCCCGGATATCCGTACCCAGGATTGCCCGGGTACGTTTCAATCCCTGTCGAAACCGTGACCAGAGACCTTTTCTCTCTTCCGAGGGGGCCGTCTCACCCGTTGGATCGTCGGCTAGTTCCTGCTCGTTTTCCTCGGTCTGCTGCTCCTGCAGAGAGTCCTCGGCAGCAATCTCTTCTGGTTGATTCTTTTTGAAACGATCCAACAATCCCATAACATTCCTCGACAAACTTGGCTTCAATCTTCTCGATGCAGGATCTTATCCAGTATCCCATTCACGAAAGCCGCTGACTTCTTGCCCCCGAATCGCTTGGACAATTCCACGGCCTCATCCACCACCACGGGTCCGGGCGTATCGGTGTGGAGTAACTCGTAGGCACCTAACCGTAAAACATTCCGGTCGGTTGCAGCAATACGAGTTATCGCCCAGTTATCAGCATATTCCGAAATCAGCTTATCCAGATCTTCATGATGCGCCCAAACTCCCTGGACGAGCTCACTGGCAAACGTGACCAATTCCCTGTCTTCATGCAAACGCTGGGACAGAAACTGCAGGGAGAATTCCTCGCTGCGTTGAGGATTGAGGTCCGCTTCATACAATAGTTGCAGGGCCACTTCACGTGACCGACTTCTTCGTGACATAAATCGCTTACAATTATTCCCTTGGTTTATGTTTCATCGTCGACCTGGCTGAGCAGGTGGACCATTTCCAAAGCCGCGTCCGCACATTCAACTCCCTTGTTACCGACATTACCTCCAGCTCGGTGAATTGCCTGCTCCATTGAGTTACAGGTCAACACACCAAAGGCAACTGGCACACCCGAATCCATTGCCAACTCACCCAGGCTGTTGCTCAGTTGCTGGTTAATGTATTGGTCATGGGTTGTTTCGCCGCGAATCACCGCTCCCAGGCAAAGAACCGCTGCATAGCCACCGGTGTGCACCAGGCGTTTAGCCACCAGCGGAATTTCCCAGGCACCCGGGACCCAGGCGACGACCACATCGGCATCCTTGACCCCATGATTGGCCAGCGTTTCCAGTGCGCCGTCCAGCAACTTGCTGGTAATCGTCTCGTTATAACGAGAAACGACAATTGCAAATCGACCATCGGCCTGCTGTTTTTGTCCCTGTAAAATCCTTGGCATCAAGTTCTCTCCGCCATGCACACGACCCTTAATCTATCTTGATGCTCATCAAGAACTCGGCATTCGACTGTGTTTTCTCTAATCGCTTGACCAGCAGATCCATGGCCTCGGGAGGATTCATTTCACTGAGCATGCGGCGGAAGAAACAGACGCGACGGTATTCCTCCGGATCCATTAAAATCTCTTCTCGCCTGGTACCACTACGATTGATATCGATCGTTGGCCAGATCCGTCGATCCACCAGGGCTCGATCAAGGACGATCTCCAGGTTACCGGTCCCCTTGAACTCCTCGAAGATGACTTCATCCATGCGGCTACCCGTCTCCACCAGGGCCGTCGCCAGGATCGTCAACGATCCTCCTTCTTCCACCTTCCGAGCAGACCCGAAGAATCTCTTGGGATTCTGCAACGCATTGGCGTCTAACCCCCCGGACAGGACCTTGCCCGACTGCTGACACTCACTGTTCCAGGCTCTTGCCAGTCGCGTGATCGAATCCAGCAGGATCACGACATCAATCCCATACTCAACCATCCGCTTGGCCTTCTCAACGACCATTTCTGCAACTTGAATATGACGGGCGGGCGGCTCGTCGAAGGTGGAACTGATCACCTCACAGTTGGCTCCCTTGACTTCCCGCTCCATGTCGGTCACCTCTTCGGGCCGCTCGTCGATCAACAGGACAAAAACATAGGCCTCCGGGAAATTCTTCACCACGGAACGGGCCATTTTCTGTAGAAGAACCGTTTTACCAGCCCGTGGTGGACTGACGATCAAACCTCTCTGCCCAAAGCCAATCGGAGTGACCAGATCCACCACGCGTGTTGATATTTCAGTCGAATCTGATTCCATCATGATCCGCTTGTCCGGATGCAGTGGCGTCAGTTCGTCAAACTGCACGCGGTTTATCCGGAGGTTCGGATCCTCGTAATTGACTGCTTCCACACGTAACAGGGCAAAGTACCGTTCGTTTTCCTTCGGTGGGCGGATCTGTCCGGAAACGGTGTTTCCGGTCTGCAATCCAAAACGACGAATCTGGCTGGGAGACACATAAATATCGTCGGGGCAGGACAGGTAGTGATAATCCGCACTGCGTAAAAAACCGAAACCATCCGGTAGGATCTCCAGGGTTCCCTCACCGAACATCATGCCGTTTGTTTTGACACGTTCCTTGAGGATGTTGTAAATCAACTCTTGGCGTTTCATCGCTGCACCATCGGCAATATTACCCTCGCGACCTGCCTCGATGAGCTCTGACATGCTCATCTTCTGCAGTTCCGTCAGGTACACCTCACCCTCTTTAAAATCGCCATACTGCTCCAATGCATCGCTATCCTGCCCGGCACCCTGGCCTACCAGTTCCTCGGCAATCGAAAGAGGCTGATCCTCGTTCCGGTCACGATGCGTATCCGCTACCACATCCAAAGAATCTGGCTGCGTTTCACGATTGGACTGGCCCCGAATCGGGGTACTGCGGGATTGGGTCATTCGTCACTTGCTCCTATCTTCCAAACACGTCTCAGTTCAGCGAACCAACTTCCATTCATGTTGGCCCCTGACCTTAAAACAACATGCCCTGTTCTTATTCAAGCCTGGTTATCGTGGACATGGTTCCAGATTCCTGTCACCTGCTCTGTCAATTCCTGCGGCGATCCAGAATTATCGATCACCCAATTTGCACGTTCTCGTTTCAACTCCAGCGACTCCTGGTTTAATTCTCGACGGTAAAATTCCTCGCTGGTCCAACCACGTTGCTGGCATCGTGCCAGTCTGTCTCGTTCCGGAACTTCCACGAAAACAAGTCTGTCACACAACCGGTCCCAGCCTGCCTTGACCATCACGGCCGCATCGATCACGAGTACTCCTGTCTCTCCGGACTGTTTAAATTCTGCAATTCTCGAGACCAACTGATGTGTAATACGGGGGTGAACCAGGGATTCCAAGAATTTCAATTCGTCAGCTGCCTCCGGGCTGTCTGCAAAAACAATTCCAGCCACCACCGACCGATCAATTTCTCCTGAAGAATCGGTCACGCCAGTACCCCAGCGTTCCGCAAGTCGATTCTTTATCTCTGTTTCGTTTAATAAGTCATGACCTATCTGGTCTACATCCAGGGTCATGGCACCAAGTTCAGCCAACGCGCTGGCCACGGAACTTTTGCCGCTGCCAACACCTCCGATAATCCCGATGACTATCATGAACTCCATTACGACTTAATCGTTCTCTCGCTATACACCGTGATGGATCATATCGATCCGTGTATTAGTCGAGACAACAAAGGCTTGAAAAGCGGGGGAATGAAAATTTGAAAAGGTGGCGACACGGGATGGTAGGATTGGTATTGGTCACCGTCTGTGCGTTCATTGTAGCTATAAGCGACGAAAAATATCAACCGACCAGGCAAAAACTACTCGGATTGAAGACCTCTCCTTCACGGACAGCCTGCTAAATCCGTGCCTGAAGTATCCAGACTATGCTCGACACTATGCTCGACCGGCAGCATTTCATTCGAAAGGCTGGCAATTGGCCCAATTTTCACCTATTTCCAGGTCTACTTTCAGTGGCACATCCAACTCTCCAACCGAGGTCATCTCCTCGATCAACAGATCACGCAGTTGCGGAATTTCATTTTCCGGTACTTCAAACAGCAGCTCATCATGAATCTGCAACAGCATACGCGCTTGCAATTTTTCCTGCTGCATACGTTGATGAACTTTTAGCATGGCCAGCTTGATCAAGTCTGCCGCAGAACCCTGGATTACCGTATTGATGGCGATCCGTTCCGGCATATTGCGTTGGCGAGAACTACTGCGTCGATCCAGGTCCCTGATTCCCTGGACTGCTCGCTGCCTGCCCAGCACCGTACTGACAAAACCTCTCTGCTGACATTGAGCCAGTGTCTCTTCCAGGAATTCCGTGACGCCCTCGTAATGCGTAAAATAGGCTTCAATAAATTCTGCGGCTTCCTCGACCTCGATGTCCAGTGACTTGGCAAGTCCAAAGGCGCTCTGGCCGTAGATAACACCAAAGTTAATCGCCTTTGCGCTACGCCGCATGGCACTGGTCACTTCCGACAACTCGACCGCGTAAACTTCACTAGCGACCAGGGCGTGCACATCCTGGTCCGTGGCAAAGGCTTCCTGCAAGGCTTCATCAGCAGAAAAATGCGCGAGAACTCGCAGCTCGATCTGGGAATAATCTGCCGCGAAGAACTGCCAACCTTCTTCTCCCGGCAGGAACGCCGATCGGATTGCCCTGCCCTCCTCGTTGCGAATCGGGATATTCTGCAGATTTGGATCCTTCGAACTCAGTCGCCCGGTGGCAGCCACGTCCTGCTTGAAAGACGTATGAACACGCTTCGTCTGATCGCAAATCAATGCCGGCAAAGCGTCGACGTAAGTTCCCTTGAGCTTGGCAAGTTGGCGATACTCGATAATGTGACGAGGCAGGTCGTTGACGGCAAGTTTTACCAACTGGTTCAATACTTCCACATCCGTACTCGGCCCGGTCTTGGTTCGCTTAATAACCGGCAACTGCAAATCCTCGAACAGCACCCTGGCTAACTGCTTCGGCGAATCGATATTGAATTCACTTCCCGCCAACTGGTAAATGCTCGTCTCCAAATCATCCAGGCGTTCGCCGAAACGCGTTCCCAACTCGTTTAATCGGCCGGGATCAACAAGAATGCCATTGAACTCCAACTCTGCCAGGACCGAGATCAGCGGAATCTCCACTTCCTGGAAAAGATCCAACAATCCTTCTTCCTCCAGTTTTTCCTCCAGGATCGTAGCCAACCGCAATGGAACATCCGCATCCTCTGCCGCATACGGAGCCACCTGTTCCACGGGCACCTCGTCCATACGTTTCTGTTTCTTGCCGCTGCCGATCAGGTCCTTGATGGGAATATTAGTGTGATTCAAGTAACGACGAGCCAGGTCGTCTAGCCCATGGTTACGTTGTCCTGGGTCGAGCAGGTAATCCGCCACCATGGTATCGAAAGCAATGCCACGCATGTGGATTCCATGGCTGCGAAGCACCACAAGTTCATACTTGATGTTCTGGCCAATCTTTCTAACCCGGGGGTCTTCAAGAATCGGACGCAGTTGATCATTTACCATCGTAAGATCCAACTGCGGCTCTCCCTCCGGCGCCCGAACGGGTATGTAAAACGCCTCCCCTGGGTTCCATGCGAAGGAATACCCCACCAACTCAGCACTCCGTGGATGGACACTGGTGGTTTCCGTATCGATGGAAATGCGTTGCTGCCCCTTTAACGCTTCCATGAACTCCAGGAAGGCTTGCTCCGTTGCCACCAGCTGGTAATTCGCTTCCCACAGGTCGGGAGCATCGCTGACTTCTAGCTTGGCCAAGCGATCGGCCAGCCGGCGAAAACCAAATTCTTGGCACATGGCATCGACTTGGTCACGATCAATCCCGCCGACACGACCTGCCTCCCAGTCAATCTCGATGGGTACATCATCCTTTAAACGAACCAGTTCGAGACTCAATTCAGCCAGGTCACGATTCTCCAGCAACGTCTCTCGACGCTTCTTCGCCGTAATCTCGTGCGCGTGCTCAAAAACTCCCTCCATGGTCTCATATTCTTGCAGTAAGTCGCGGGCCGTCTTGGCGCCAATCTGGGGCACGCCGGGAACATTATCCACGGAATCTCCCACCAGGGCCTGGAATTCCACGACCTGGTCAGGACGTATGCCCCAATCAGCAAGCAACTCCTTGGCTTGATAAAGACTATCCTTGCGAATGTTATACATGGATACTCGCGGGGTAATGAGTTGCCGACAGTCCTTGTCGCTAGTCACCAGGAAAGCATTCCCTCCTCGTTCATCTACTTGCCTCGCCACCGTGGCCAGGATGTCATCCGCTTCATACCCGGACAGCATTAACACTGGAACACCCATCGCACCCAGCAGTTCATGAATCCCTGGAATCTGTTCACGCAGGTCCTCCGGCATCGCCTCTCGGTTCGCCTTGTATTGGTCATAGCGCTCATGGCGGAAGGTGGGACCTGACATGTCAAAGGCGCAAAACAGATAGTTGGGCTGCTTCTCACGCAACAAGGTCGCCACATCGCGGATAAAACCATGAATGGCGCCCACCGGATTTCCACGAGGGCCAGTCATCGGCGGCATGGCATGAAACACCTGGTAGATCAGGGCGTGCGCATCCACGATATAGACACTTTGTTCTGCCAGGCCCTGGGAAGCTGCCGTCCCATTCTCCTTCAACGCTTCGCTGCCAGGGGACTTGGCCGTTTCTTCTTCCACGGTGACTGGCGGCGATGCCTCGGTTACATCGGCCGCAGAAGCGGCAGACGGCTCCTCGTCAAACGCCGCGAAAACCTGCTGCTGCCTTTTTTTACCCATGGCGTATCATCCGATGACATTTTCTCTGTGACGTTGTGCTGCGCGCTACAGAATATGGCAAGTTACGGGAGACTGAACAAGGGACCTGTGGGCCCGAGAAATAAAATCCAGCCGCGTTACCGGGCAAGAGAGGCCCTGGAAACACTTGGACTCGCGCCAAGGTACCGGAACGTTGAATCCAGCAGAACCGTCAAACTCAACCAACTGCCCGGTCCGGCTACAACTGGTGCAAAAATGCCTTCAATCTTCCCGCTGTCGACCTCAAAGGCTGAAAAGCAAGGCCTTTAGCACCTATTAACGCCAACCGCACGAAGCAAGGCGTTTTGATGAAACAGACCATCTGGACGGATCAGGAAAAGTTTGACACCTCAGTCGGTCGAGCTTAAACTGAGGATAAGGCGTTGTCTCACGGAAGTTTAGGGTTCATTAGAGCTACTGGACTGAAAACGTCGAAGATAAAGGATACAGGCGGTCGCAGCGGGTAAGACGTTGCTGATTATGTAGTTCCGCCCAGACGAGAGTGTGCGAGTCCGTGGCTTAACGAATAGGGCCATTTGACTCACCGTTTATTTCAATGAGGAGCGTTAGGGCCATGGCCACCCGCGAAAACCAGTCGATTCAAATCGCCTTGATCATCACGTTCATGCTGACCGTTGGTCTGGGTATCAGCACCTTTAGCCTGTGGAAAAGCAACCAGACCACACAGGATGCCAGGAAGAGTGCGGAGACTGAACGAGACGCGAGCAAGATGCTCTACGAGATCGAAAACTATAAGAGCCTGGCCTACCTGTACATGCTTGGCGATGCGTCCAAGGAACGCCCGAACCGGACTGACCTGACGGATACATCGCGTCGCCTCAGGCAACAATATCCCGCCAATGCCAAGGAAATGGATACGATCGAGGCGCGGCTGGAATTGTTTGACAAGGACATGGCCACGTATGCTTACGACGTTCCCGAAGCAGAGCGCGGTTATCGCAATATCCCGGATCGCCTGGAAAAAGCGATTCGCAGCAAAAATGCAGCCTACATCGCTGAACGAGAACGCGCCACCACGCTGAAAACTGACTACGAACAGCGCATGACCAACGAGACCAAGAGTACGCAGGATGCCACCCAGAAACTGACCCAGGTGCGTGGAGAAGTAACCTCCGAAATCCAGAAGTACGGCGCAGAACGCAAGCGAATCAACTCGGAAAAAGAATCGCAGAAAGCAGCTTTCGCATCTAGCGTTTCCCAGTTGACATCGGCCAACCAAAAAGACAAGCAGGAAATCGTTGGTTTAACCAAGAAGGTCGACATGATGGCAGACACCCTGGCCGTCCGTCGCTCAAAGGACGAACGTCGATCAAAATCTTTTGAAATCCCGGATGGTCGCGTGACCCTCGTCAACGATCGAAAAGGGACCGTCTGGATTAACCTCGGCCTGGCTGACGGCCTGCGGGAACTGACTACATTCGGCGTGTACGACTTCAAGGAAGATGGCGTCATGCGAAACGAAAAAGAAATCAAGGCACGCATCCAGGTCATCAAGGTTCTTGATCAACACCTGGCCGAAGCACGCATCACCGAAGACGAACTCCAGGATCCCATTCTTCCTGGAGACCAAATCCATTCGCCAGCATGGCAAGCCGGCACACGGATCCACTTTGCCCTGGCGGGTTTCTTTGACGTCAATGGTGACGGCAAGAGTGACCGAGACACCATCCGCAACATGATTGCATCCGTAGGTGGAATCATTGATGCCGAGGTTCATGATGACGGCAGCAAAACTGGCAAAATCACCGCTAGAACGCGTTATGTGATCAAGTCTGACTATGAAAAACTCGGTGGTGCCAAGGGATACCATGATCTAATGAACGAGATCCAGTTTCACGATGTTGAGCAGATCTCGCTGGAATCATTCCTCAATTATGTGGGCTGGAAGCAAGAGACTTTATGGGTCACCCTGGGACGTGGCGCCGACAGCAAGAACTTTATCCGCGGACTTACCGAACGCGAAAAGCCTTCGACGCTGTCAAACGAGTCATTTCGTCAGCGGCAACCGTTAAAAAAACCTGGTCGCGGCGACGATGGCGCTTTCTAGGCAAAGGTGATCTCACCGCGATTAGAAAACAGCTAATTTTCTACAAACGGGATGCAGAAGCATCCCGTTTTTTTGTGGGTAGGTAAGTTCCCTGCGGCATTTCTGACCACCAGGACAAATCTATTGCCCCTTCCACCTTGATTTCCCGTCCCGGCACGAGGACACTGGAAGGACACCAATAACTGGTGTTTCATTGCACGACAACCTGCCCTGGATTGAGCAAAGGACCACTCCTTCATGTCGATTCCCATGACATCTGCCGAAATTCTCGAACGGGAGTTTTTCGAGATCCGCGCCAAGATCCTGGAAATTGCCGCTGCCTTCGATCGGTTGGATCGTGGCCCTGGCAATGTTTCCGACGACTCACGATTAAAACTCGTCGAAGAAGCGTTACATGTCCTTCAGCAGGTTGACCGTGAAGACCGAGCCGAGCAGGTCCAGTTGATTTTCTCTCGTGAATATAACGACCAGTGGCAGGCAGAATTTGGAATCTCCAGCAAGGATGCTGCTGCACCCAGCAATGGATAAACCCTCACCGGCAAGAAAGTAGCTTCAACGATGTATTATTTCGATCCACACATCCACATGGTTTCTCGCACCACGGATGATTATGAAACGCTCGCCAAGATGGGTTGTGTCGCTCTTAGCGAACCGGCTTTCTGGGCAGGGTTCGACCGTGGCAGCGTTGAGAGCTTTAGGGACTACTTCCGCCAACTGACGGACTTCGAACCACAGCGAGCGGCACAATACGGGATCCAGCACTTCACCTGGCTCTGCATCAATGCCAAGGAAGCTGAGAACGTTTCCCTGTCACGCGAGGTGATCGCAATGATCCCCGAATTTCTCGACTGCCCCGGCGTCCTGGGAATCGGGGAAATCGGGCTCAACAAGAACACTCCCAACGAGTGTACTATTTTCCAGGAACATCTAGATCTGGCCATCGAACACGATCAACAAATCCTGATCCATACACCTCACCTGACGGACAAGTACCAGGGGACACGGATGATCCTCGACATGCTTTGTAGCTATTCACAGATTGATCATAGCCGTGTGCTGGTCGACCACGTGGAAGAACATACCGTACGGCACGTCCTGGACCAGGGATTCTGGGCCGGCATGACACTTTACCCCGTCACGAAATGTACTCCTCAACGCGCGGCAGATATCGTGGAGATGTGCGGCCCTGATAAGCTACTGGTAAACTCCGCCGGCGACTGGGGGCCTTCCAAGCCCACCGCCGTCCCGGACTTCATCCTGGAGATGAAACGTCGCGGACACCCGGAAAGCCTGATCCAGAAAGTGGTCTACGAAAACCCGCTGGAATTCTTTAGCCAAAGCAAGGGCTTTGAATTCACTCCCCCGGGAACGCCGGCCGCAGCCCGCTGAGCCGCAATAATCAAGAACTCGAGCCGAGGGTCCGGGTGGCGTCCAGCATCAACTGTGCCAAGTCGATATCTCGCAACCTCTGGCTACCGAGAACACCCTCTCGTGACGACAGTACCACGCCTACCTGCTCGGCACTGACCACCGGGGCACCGTGAGAACCTCGTACAAGACTGGCATCCAGGGGAACCCCTTTGGTCGCTGGATCCCAGAACAACTCGACCGGGTCAAATCCAGGCTTGCGATGAATATCAACGGTTCTTGCGTAGGATGGTGCCTGGTCATCATCAAGCCACCAGTAATACGCCTGCCAACTATTGGAGTCCGAAACCAGGACAACCTCGCCACTGCGTTCGTGATCCATCGCATACTTGCTCCGCTCATCACCCACCAGTACTTCAGCAATACCCGGCAGATCCTGGAAGCAATCTCGCACACGTTCACACAACTGGGAATCTGCATCCCGCACGAAAACGTGAGAAAACTGGTGATCCACCAGTGCCCAGGCATCACTTTGCTGGAAATCCAGTTGCTCTCCTTCTGGCGTCGAAGTGACCTGTAATAAACCTGCCTGCCTGAGTTCACGGTTCGGATAACTCACGTGATCCACCGCAGTGATCACGTATTCACTGGCCGCCACCCAGGTCAATTCCTGGGCTTCGTAGGCTCGTGTAAATCCCTCAACCAGTTGGCCCAGCACCTCATCCAGGTCGACTACCGCCTGGCGTGCTGACTCGCTATCGGGGCCTGCTTTCTGCGCTGCATAATCCAGTTGGGGCAGGTAAAGAAAAAAGAAACCGGGCTGGAACTGGCCCGCTGCCACGGCGGCTGATTTGACGATCCAGTCAGTCGAGGCAATCCCGGCCAGGGGTCCCCAGAAATTTTTCAACGGAAAGTGGCCTAATTCGTCCAGCAATTCTCCATACAGTTCCTGGGGCTTCGTGTAACACCAGAGCGACTCGGATCCGTCAGGATTGTGGACCGGCGCCGGCATGCAGATATAATCGGCACCACACCCCTTACTCAGCATCGGAAACCAGACCGCAGAACTGCAACCAGGCTGCTCGTCCCGCAGCCTATCCCAGATTTGCGGAGCGTTGATCTTCTCGTTCCAGGCTGTCCACATTTCTACCTGCTGCTGTTCACGCCAGTAAAAACCGTTGGCAATCACGCCATGTTCCGATGGCAATTTGCCCGTCAGCATATTCGCCTGGACTGGCCAGGTTACAGCCGGAAAGCTGGCCACCAACTCTGACTGTTCCCCTGCCGCCATCAGGCGGCAAAGATTCGGCATCTGCTCAAGGTCTGCCGCACGCAAACCCGGGATCGATAAAAAAACAACCGCACCACTCATGCCAGCTCTCCATCCCTTCTTCAAAATCCGAATTATTTATCCCAGGCACGCACTCGGCACCCGGCACCTATCAGGTCGAGCGAAACCACCGACCCAGTACGAACATCGGCACCAGCAACGCCAGCACCATCACCGCACTCTGCAATCCAGCGACACTGGCTGCCACCGCGGCGTCCAGCACGATCAACGACTGCAGGCAGTGTTTCACTGCCACCTGGACGCGTGCCGGTATCGGTTCACATACCGCCAGGAAGCAACGATAGATAATCGTCGCTCCCAGCAGCATTAGCAACAGGAAGACAATGTTCGGGGGCATTTCCAACTCGGATCTGCCCGCATCTGTCATCACGACAGGAAACCAGGCCAACATCAAAAGGCCCCCGGTCATCACCAGCACCGCGGCCGCCAGTTGCCAACGACTACTGACCCGCGCCTCGGTCCGTGCAAACCAGGTCACCCCGGCAATGTAACATCCAAACCCACCTGCAATCATCCACTCGTGGGGCAGATAGCCACCGACCTGGGCATCTCGAACCACCATCACCGCACAGCTCATGCCCAGTAACACGTTCAAGAATCGGCAGGCCCCCATGACCCACGATGCCACTGGTGTTTTTTTCAGGATGCCATCATAAAGCAGGACACACAGTGCCAAAATGAATGCCACGCAGCCGCCGCGCCAGGCCATCGCACCGGCAGGAGCCCAGACCCCGCTCACGGCAGCAGCAACCACACCAACCACCAGCAACAGGTACCCGACTCGACTGGCCTGGCCCAATGAGATCTCACCGGCCGGAAGTGGACGTGTCGGCCGCTCCACGCGATCAATTTCAATATCGTAAACATCATTTAAAACCATCCCGGCGGTATAAATACACGCCGAGGCGATGAGCAGGAAAACCAGCGGCTGCAGGGGAGTAAATCCCTGGTGAACGACCAGGAATCCCATCAGGATATCTGCCCAGGCGGTAAACAGGTTCGGAATACGAAACAGCCGCAGGTAGGCAGCCGTACGCGAGGAACCAGTCGGATGAACTACGGACTCGCTGCTCATGGTTTCTTCAAGCCTTCCTTTTTGATCAGCTACTGGCACTACGATAACTGAGCAGGGCCCGGCGGAAAATCCGTCGGGACACGTAAAGACTCATCAACGTTGCCAACAGGGCAAAGCCTGCCAACCACCACTCCCAATTCTGACGCGGTTGCAGCGGCTGAGCCAGCAACCGAGCAGGCACATTGACGACCACCAAGACAGGAATAATGAACGTAAAGACACCCCATAGGATCCAGCCCCAACTGTGCTGATAAATCTCCATCGGATACCTGGAAAAATTGGTGATATAAAACCAGAAATTATAGAGGGACTGGTTTCGGCCCAGCCAAATACTTGTGGCTGCCAGGGCGATCATTACGCTGTAAAGAATGGCTGTTCCACACACCAGGTAAAAGGGATACAGCACGAACATGATCGGTTCCAGGTGCCATGGCTGTTCGGTGCGTGTTGTCAGATGCCCGAGACTGACGATCAACAGCACGCAACCCAATACGAAATTGGAAAGTGCCGCCCATTCCATCTTCTGAAAGGATATCAGGAACTGGGTATCAATCGGTTTCACCAGCGCAAAATCAAGATTCCCGGTCCGAATTAACTCGCTGAACTCCTGGGCATTCGGCATGAAGAACGTCTGCACCATACTGTTAATCAGCCAGGTAGTTCCCAGGAAAACAAAGAATTCGTATTGCTGCCAGCCCGTGTTGACCCCGATAGCATCCGTGTGCTGAAACACGATGATATAAAAACCGATGTTCATCAATGTCCAGGACGTGGATGAAACACACTGCAAGAGAAAATTTGCACGGAAAGTCATCTCGCGGATCAGGCTATTGCGAGCAAATGTCTGGAACACTCGCCGGTAAGATGGATTTTCTCGCATGCGTTAACCCCCGTACGCGCTGTACTGTTTCACACCGTACGAATACATCAGACGTGAAAGGATCATAAACGTTACCAACCAGCAAAGTTCCACCTTCAGGCCCCAGATGATCTCGGCAGGATCCAACTGTCCCAGCAGCACAGCTGCTGGAAAATAGGCAAGGTATTTGAGTGGAAAGAGATCCACAATCGTGGCAGCCCATTCCGGTAACATGTCCAGTGGAAACATGTGACCCGACAGAAAGAAATTCAACAGCATGTAGACAAACAGCAGGGACGTCACCTCGAGAAACCAGAAACCGATCAGCCCGATGCAGATCTCGAGAAAAAAACCGAGCAGGAATCCCATCAGCAGCGTGGAAATATAAATCAAGAGAATGTCGAGAGAACTCCAACCCTGTGCGGTCAAGACATCGGGTGGCCAACCGTCGAAGAAACCTCGGCAAAGGTAAAACACGAGGGCAAACGGAAAAAAAGCAACCGTGTAATAAGTCAGCTTGTGCGCGATACGATTTAAGAACATGAAACCAATCAAATCCACCGGCTGAACCAGGAACTTCTTGATCTCACCACTGCGAATCTGCGCAGCAACACCCGAAGCCAGGCCAGGCATGCTCGAGAAAGCACGGCTCATCATCGTCAACAGGTAGTACGCCACCATGTTGCTATAGGTGTAACCTGCCACACGACCGCTTCCCACGGACTCAAAAACCGCTGCCCACAAAAAAATCTGGGTAATGATCGGCAGGAAACGCATCAACGTACCGAGCGCAAAATCAGCGCGGTATACCAATCGTTCTTCCAGTCCAATGCGGAAGATCGTCCACCAGGTTGCTGCGCGTACGTACATCGCTCACGACACTCCGGAGGAATCATCCATTTTATTTGCGGACGTACTATCCATGGTTATCTTTGAGAAAAAAGCGGCAATCAGTTCTTCCAGCGGAGGATCTTCAACCGCGATATCGTCAATCGAACACGCTTCCAGCATCGCGCTGATTGCCTGGGCCACCTGGTTGCGTGATATCCGCAACTGCACACGCGGATAATCACTACTGACAACCTCTCCAAAACGCGACAGATCTCGTCCTGGTTGATCATCGGCTAGCTGAAGCGTGACCAGCTTGTGCTGGCTAAACTGGTCAATAATCCCGGCCAGCGACCCATCGTATTTTAATTCGCCCTGGGCAATGATCACCACCCGCTGACAGAGCGCAACCACATCCTTCATGTAATGGCTCGTCAGCAATATCGTGATGCCACGTTTCTCCTGGTAATATTTCAGGAACTGCTGGATGTTGTGCTGGGCAATGACATCCAGGCCAATCGTCGGTTCGTCCAGGAAGAGGACCTCCGGCGAATGCAGCAGAGCTGCAATCAACTCCATCTTCATACGTTCGCCCAGTGACAACTCGCGAACCGGTTGCTGGACCAGGTCTCGGATGCCCAGCAAGTCTGCCAGTTCGTCGAAATTATGTTGAAATTCGTCCGCTGGAATCCGGTAAATCTGTTGGTGCAGCCGAAACGATTCCTGGGCAGGCAAGTCCCACCAGAGCTGGTTTTTTTGTCCCATCACCAGGGCAAACCGTCGCCGGTAATCATTTTCTCGCTTCCAGGGAACATGCCCCATGACCCGCGCGGTACCCAGAGTCGGATTGATCACTCCCGACAGCAGTTTCAGCGTAGTCGTCTTGCCCGCACCATTAGGCCCCAGGAAAGCAACAAATTCACCAGCTTCCACTTCCAGATCAAGTCCCCGCACGGCTTCCACCGTACGATACTCACGCCGGAACAACCCCCTCACCGAAGCCACCAATCCTTCTTTCTTTCGGTAAACCCGATAGGATTTGGCAAGTCCCTCGATTTCAATGATTGCCATAGCGGGCCGATTATCAATGGGTGAGTTGAAAGCACGTACGTAGAGGCTGCAACTTAGCTCAATGAGCCGTTTCCTCAAAGCACCCTCTGGCAAACTGGAGAACCTGCCAACAGTCTGCGTTGTCGCTCAAGAGGCCTTTGGCTATAATCCGCAGCATACCTCGTGGTAAGCACGTAAATCACTGGCACCTAACAAGTTTGCGTATGTCTTCGGATACCCCACGGCACACTGCTGCGCCAGCCCCGGCTTGGAAAGTGGGTCTCGGCCACGACACCCATCGGCTCGTGGCGGGTGGACCATTGACCCTGGGCGGGTTGCAAATCGAACATACCCATCGTACCGACGGGCATAGCGATGCTGACGTCCTGCTGCACGCCATGACGGATGCCCTGCTGGGGGCCGCCGGACTGGGAGATATTGGCCAGTTGTTTCCCAACACGGATGAAAGCAACCGTAACCGTGACTCCGGGGAGATGTTACAACTGGCCTACCAGCAGGTACAACAGGCAGGCTATGGCATCGTCAACATGGACTCCATCGTTTTTGCCGAGGCGCCTCCGATTGGCCCTCACCGGGAGGCCATTTCCAGTCGAGTTGGTGAATTACTTGGCGTGCCGGCCGACTGCATTTCTATCAAGGCAAAAACGGGCGAAGGGGTCGGTCCGGTAGGAACTCGGGAAGTCATTGCTGCCCAGTGTGTCACCTTGCTCCAGCGCCAGCAAGAATAAGGAAACCATCTTGATCTGTTCACGTACTATCCTCCAGGCTCCAGCCTAACGTCCTTAATCCGGAACAACGTACCGTCATGACCATTCGCGTTTACAACACGCTCACCAAGTCAAAAAAGCCGTTCAAGCCGCTGCAACCAGGCCAGGTAGGAATCTACCTGTGTGGCCCGACGGTCTACAAGCCAAGTCATATTGGCCACATGGTAGGCCCTGTCATTTTCGATACCGTCAAACGCTACCTGGCCTACAACGGCTATGACGTTACCTGGGTCGTCAATATCACCGACGTGGATGACAAGCTGATTGCCGAATCGCTGCGGCGCGAAATCTCCATGGCCGAGGTCGCTGATGAGATGACCAAGGATTACCTGGAAAACCTGCAAGCGTTAAACGTCAGTCAAATCGACGCCATGCCAAAAGCCACCGATCACATCACTGAAATCATCGGTTTCATCGAAGACCTGATTACAAAAGACTTTGCCTATGCGGTCGACGGAGATGTGTTCTTCGAGGTTGCGCAGGACACCGATTATGGAAAGCTAAGCAATCGTACCGCCGACAGCCAACAAGGTGGTGGAGGAGAAGCATCTGGCAAGAAACGTTCGCCCAGTGACTTTGCCCTCTGGAAATCCGCGAAACCGGAAGAACCCAGCTGGGAAAGTCCCTGGGGCGCTGGGCGACCTGGCTGGCACATCGAATGTTCTGCCATGAGCCACAAGATACTGGGAAGAACCTTTGATATCCACGGCGGTGGCCTGGACCTGGTCTTTCCTCACCACGAGAATGAACTGGCCCAGAGCGAGTGTTGCCACGGGCAACCGATGGTGACTTACTGGATGCACAACGGCTTGATGCGTGCAGCAGAGGCCGGCAAGCTGGGTGGACGCGGTGAACGCGCCCAGGAAGCTGGCGAGACGGAAAATCAGCCAGATGCCTCGAAAATCAGTCGTTCAGAAGGCGCGGGAGGCCTGGCCGAATTAATTGCTCGGCAAGGTGGTGAACGAATTCGCTTCTTTTTGTTACGCACGCACTACCGTAGCACGATCATCTTCAGCGAGGAGGGCATCGAGGAAGCCGGTACCGCATTGGAAAGTTTCTCCCGGCTTTTTGAACGCCTCGAACGGCTCACCGGCATTGATTTCTATCATCTCGAGCCCATTACCAAGCGAGCCGACGGAGCGATTGACTCCAGCGGTGATCCCTGGCTGAAAGAGATCGCCCAACTGAGAGATAGTTTCCTGGCCAAGATGGATGACGACTTCAATACCGGGGCTGCCTGCAGCGACCTGTTCGAACTTGTGCGGGAATTGAATAAGTTTGCCGACCAGCAACAGCTGGACGATCCCCAGCAACGTGATGAAACCCACCTGGCTTCCTTCAAGCAAGGCATGACGACACTGCGAGAACTCGCTTCCCTTCTCGGGCTGTTCTGGCAACGACCGTCGGCAACAGTAACCGGTGACGACCAACTCGTCGGGCAGCTCATGGAATTATTTATCCAGTTACGAAAGGATTGCCGAGACAACAAGGACTTTACCACGGCTGACAATATACGAGATGGATTAACTGCCATGGGAATTACCCTTGAAGACCGCCCTGACGGAACGCTTTGGCGAGTCGATTCCTGAGGTGCATCCGGCCTGGCAACCCGGGAAGGTAAAGCTGCCCACGGAACAGCAAATCGTCATGAATACACCTGCATCACCAACATCCATACTGGGAATCGATCCAGGCCTGAACATCACCGGGTACGGGGTGCTGCAAAATTCGGGACAAGGGCTGCACATCGTAGAAGCGGGTGTGGTCCGGGCAAAACGAACCGATCTTCCCCAGCGCATCAACACGATTTACAACGGTATCCGCGACGTCATCGAATCCTTTCAACCGGACAGTGTCGCCATCGAGGAACTTTATTCCCACTACGCTCATCCGAAAACAGCCATCCTAATGGGACATGCTCGCGGCGCCATCTGCCTGGCAGCTGCCCAGGCAGAAATCCCCGTTTACCATTATGCGGCCACACAAATCAAGAAAATCCTGACCGGCAACGGACATGCCTCCAAGACGCAAATGCAGATGGCCATCTGTCATGAATTCAAGCTCCCCGAACCCCCGTCACCACCTGATGTTGCCGATGCATTGGCCATTGCACTCTGCCATTTTTATCAGTCACGAACCAGCAAGGTGCTCTAGCAGGTGGGATAACGACACTCGTGAACCTGACCTTTCACACAAGGAATGATCTCCGGTGATTACTAATATCAGTGGCACACTCACTCACCTCGAAGAAGACCGAGCAATCCTGCAGGTCGGTCCGTTGGCCTACGAGATCCTGATCCCTGAATTTGTTCGCCGCCAACTCCAGGCGAATCTCGGCGAGGAAATCAGCCTCCATACAATCTTCTACCTCGACGGCAATCCGAACCAGGGACGCCTGTCGCCACGACTGGTTGGCTTCCAGGGACACGTGGAACGTGAATTCTTCGAGTTATTCTGCAGTGTCGACGGCGTCGGCGCCAAGAAAGCACTGCGTGCGATGGTCCGCCCTGTCAAGGACGTCGCCACGCTAATCGAAGACCAGGACGTCAAGGGGCTCTCCGCATTACCGGGTATCGGACCTGCTACCAGTGAGAGAATTATCGCGAAACTGCGACGTAAGATGCCTAAATTTGCCCTGATGGTAACCGCCGAATCAGTGCCAACCGATGATGGCAAACGCGACCTGATCGAGCAAACCTACCTCGTCCTCTGCAACCTGGGGCATAGCGAATCGGATGCGCGTCAATTGATTGACACGGTCCTGGAAAGTGGAACTGAATACAAGGACGTAGAAACCCTGCTGCAGGCGGTCTACCAGAGCAGCCAGGAATAGCGCGGTCCCCGAACGACATATCCAACCTGCCTTCATCTCTGGTATATTAGCGACTGCTGCATTTCATGCTTCTTTGTTGCGATTGGATCCTCATGTCCCGAGAAAAAATACTGGGAAGCCAGTTACCTCAGGACGAAGAAGAACGAACACTTCGTCCACAGAAAATGTCCGACATGGTTGGGCAACGAGAAGTCTTCGAACGTCTTTTAATCGCGGTTGATGCCGCCAGCAAACGCGATGAACCGCTGGGGCACATCCTCTTCGATGGGCCCCCTGGCCTGGGAAAGACTACCTTCGCAACCTGTATTCCAAGGGAACTAGGAGTCCCCCTGGAACTGACCAGTGGCGCCGCACTCAAGGCTCCCAAGGACCTGCTCCCCTACTTGACCAACCTGCAGGAAAAAACTGTCCTTTTTATTGACGAGATTCACCGCCTACCCAGTGCCGTTGAAGAATACCTGTACACCGCCATGGAAGACTTCCGCATCGACCTGGTACTCGGCGAGGGAGTCAACGCACGTACGATCAACATGACACTACAGCCCTTTACGCTGATCGGTGCCACCACGCGAGCCGGTCTCCTGTCCAGCCCATTGAGGGATCGTTTCCAATTACGCGAGCACCTGGAGTTCTATAGCGACCTGGAACTGACTGAAATCGTCTCTCGCAACGCACGCAAACTGTCGGTCACGATCGAACCCGAGGCGGCCAGCATCATTGCTCAACGCAGCCGGGGAACCCCCCGTGTCGCCAATAATCGCTTGCGATGCGTACGCGATTATGTCACCAGCAAGGCCGATGGGCACATCACCTGCCAATTGGCCGAAGATGCCTTGAAAATGTGGGGCGTCGATCAACGCGGGCTGGACAAACAGGATCGCAAGTACCTGGAAATACTGATTCGTGTATTTGACGGGGGTCCGGTCGGTATCGAGTCGCTCGCCCATACCATGAATACCGCGACGGATACCCTGTCAGACGATATAGAGCCTTACCTGCTCCGCAGCGAACTGCTGGTCCGCTCACCCCGGGGCCGAATGGCTACGACAGCCGCCTGGCAACATCTCCAGTTAACTCCCCAGGACACGCCCCAGGAGGATAACCAGGACACGCTGTTTGACTGATCATCCAGGCGCAGGTAAAAATGAACCCTGGTTAGAGGGTGGCCTTGCGGTTGACAGTCCGCCAGGGGGCTTTTAGGATGGAAAGTCCTCGGTTGGTTACTCTTAAAGAAATTTCCCCTGTCATCAGAATACGAGATCCCGTCATGGCGGTTCCCAAACGAAAACATTCCAATTCGCGGTCTGGCAAAAGACGTTCTCACCATGCCATCAAGGCACGCCAGTTGACGTACTGTCCAAAATGCAGCACGACACTGCCCACCCATGTCGTTTGCCCTGAATGTGGTTACTACATGGGCCGAACCGTGGTCGACGTAGAACAAAACGCTTAGTTCCATCTTGCTGGAAACAAGCAGCTACTGATTTGACCACGCTGACCAAAGGTAAAAGATACCGTGAGCCGAACTGCCTTTCTTTTTCCCGGCCAGGGAGCTCAAACCGTAGGAATGGGCCAGGCTCTCTACGAGTCGCTCCCTGCGGCACGACAACTTTATGACCACGCTGCAGAGATTCTTGGCTACGACCTGGCCGAGGTCTGTTTTTCCGGTCCAGCCGAAAAACTCAATGAAACGAACTACAGTCAACCAGCCCTGTTCGTGACCAGCCTGGCAGCCTTGGAAACACTGCGGGCAGAATCTCCCCAGTTAATCGATGAGTGCCAGACGACTGCCGGCCTCAGCCTCGGCGAATACACCGCACTGGTTTTCGCTGGTGTCCTGGAGTTCGAAGCCGCTCTACGGGTTGTTCAGGAACGCGGACTCGCAATGCAGGCAGCTGCTGAAGCGACGCCCAGTGGGATGATCAGCGTACTTGGCATGGAACTGACCCAACTCGAGGAACTGATCGAACAACAGAGAGAGCCCGAGGAAACTCTCCAGATCGCCAATCTCCTGTGCCCTGGAAACCTTGTTGTTTCCGGTCACCAGGCTGCCTGCCAGCGACTGGCCACAGCAGCAGAGGAAGCCGGAGCGATGAAGGTGCTCTCACTCGCCGTTGCCGGTGCATTTCATACACCGATCATGCAACCTGCGGTAGAACGCCTGGCCGCGGTGCTGCAGGAAGTCCCCCTCCAGTCACCCCGGATCCCCGTGATCTCCAACGTCGATGCCCAGGCTCACGCTGACCCTGAAAAAATTCGCGAACTCCTGGTGCAACAGGTTGTCTCTCCCGTCTTGTGGGAAAATTCGATGACCTCTCTACTGGAAACAGGGATCGACCAGTTTTACGAAATTGGACCTGGTCGTGTCCTGCGAGGATTGTTGCGTCGTATTAATCGTAAAGTGAACTGTGAAAACATAAGTGGTTAACGTGAAGATGAATCGTTTCATCTCCAGGCTTTGTTCCACGAGCTTCCACACCATGTGGATCCTGCCTCTACACTCCAGACTCAACTGAAGAAAGTGCCCGACCATGGCCGAATCAACCCCTGCCCTGCAAGTCGACTTATCTGAAAAAACAGCCATCGTGACAGGCGCTTCCCAGGGGCTGGGAAAAGCCGTCGCCCTGGCACTGGCCGCCAATGGTGCCCGTGTGGCCTGCGTGGCTCGCAGCGTCGATAAATTAAACGAAACCGTTCAGCAAATCCAGGACGCCAGTGGCCAGGCAGAAGCATTTGCCTGCGACGTCACCGATCGTGAAAGTGTTGATGAACTGGTCGACCAGGTAGTCGACCAGTGGGAAAAGCTGGATATCCTGGTCAACAACGCTGGCATCACCCGTGATACACTCCTGCCCAGGATGTCCGATGAAGAGTGGGATACCGTCATCGACACCAATTTGCGAGGCTGTTTCCTGTTCTCCAGGGCCGCCTCCCGCTACATGATGCGTGCTCGCTACGGACGCATCATTAACATGTCCAGTGTTTCCGGACTGATCGGAAACCCCGGGCAGACTAACTATTCTGCCTCCAAGGCCGGGATGATCGGCCTGACTCGCAGTCTCAGCCGGGAGCTTGCCGGGCGAAAAATTACCATCAATGCCGTTGCTCCCGGATTTATCGAGAGTGACATGACCGCTGCCCTGGGTGAGATGATCATCGGAGAAGCCAAGAAGCGAATTCCAGCTCGACGGCTCGGAACCGCTGAGGATGTGGCTGCCGCCGTCCTATTCCTTGCTGGAGATGCCGCCTCCTATATTACCGGCCACGTTCTCACTGTGGACGGTGGAATGACCGGCTGATCAACCAAATCAGATCGATTTCTGGAGTAAAGATCCAGGTAGACCTTTAAAATTTAACGGCACTGCTGAGGATTGCATCTTGACCTCTCTTATGGAAATCCTCTATCTTGTGGCTTCGCAGGTCGCCTTTGAGAATTCGGTAGGCCTAACAATACATTCAGGGAAGTCGGGATTCATCGGTGAATTCCAATAATCCCGTGAACGCAGGAGGATCAATACGGTGGCATCTGTTGCAGAGCGAGTATTTGGAATAATTAACGAGCAGCTGGGCGTCGAAAAAGACAAGATTACCCTCGAAACATCATTCGTGAATGATCTCGGTGCTGACTCACTGGACCAGGTTGAACTTGTCATGGAGTTGGAAGAAGAATTTGATGTCAACATCCCTGATGATGCTGCTGAAAATATTCAAACCGTAGGTCAAGCAATCGACTTCATTGAAAAAGCTCAATCCTAGTATCAGTGAGCGTCTCGGATTAGTATGAAACGACGTGTGGTCGTTACCGGTATGGGTGTCGTGACTTCGCTTAGCTGCGAGGTCAATGATCTCTGGACCAGGGTTTTGGCAGGTGAAAGCGGAATTCACGAGCTAAAACTGCTGGACACTACCCATTTCAAGGTAAAAATCGGCGGAGATGTCTACGACTGGGATCCTTCCGATTACATTGATCGGAAAGAAGCCAAGCGACTCGATCGCTTCTCTCAGTTTGCGCTCTACGCAGGCTCCAAGGCCGTGGAACATTCCGGATTGGATTTCTCCCGAGAAGAGCCCTTCCGATGCGGTATCATCCTCGGTTCAGGGATCGGTGGGCTGCAGGAAATCGAAACACAGATCGAACGCCTGCTCAACAAGGGTCCGGAACGGGTCTCAGCCTTTACGATTCCAAAACTCATGCTCAACGCTGCCGGCGGAAATATCTCCATCCGCTACGGCCTGCAAGGTCCTAACTATACCGTGGCAACCGCTTGTGCCAGCGCCACCAATGCCATCGGCGATGCCCTCAAGGCCATCCAGTACGGGGATGCTGATATCATGATCACTGGCGGTACAGAAGCTGCCATTACCCCGATGGGGGTCAGCGGATTTCAGAACATGAAGGCCCTTTCGCTTCGCAACGAACAACCTACCCAGGCAAGTCGCCCTTTCGATGGCAACCGGGATGGCTTCGTCATCAGTGAAGGAGCAGGCATTCTTGTCCTGGAAGAACTGGAACATGCCCAGGCAAGGGGAGCCAATATCCTTTGCGAACTGTTCGGATTCGGTTCCAGTGGTGATGCTGCCCATATCACCCAACCCAATGAACATGGACTCGGCGCAGCCCAGGCCATGAAGAATGCCTTGAACGATGCCAAGATCAATCCTGACCAAGTGGACTACATCAATGCACATGGCACCAGCACTCCCCTGGGCGACCAGGCTGAAACTGCTGCTATCAAGGAAGTCTACGCCGAACATGCCTACCAACTCAGTATTTCCAGTACGAAAAGTCAGCTAGGGCACTCACTCGGTGCCAGTGGAGGAATCGAGCTAATCCTCTCCATCAAGGCCTTGAATGAACAAGTAGCTCCACCAACCATCAATCTCGAAACACCCGATCCCAAGTGCGACCTGGACTATACGCCTAATCAACCGCGTGAACGTTCGATCCGTACCATTATGAGTAACAGCTTCGGATTCGGTGGTCACAATGCTTCGGTCGTAGCAGGGACTTTGCGAAACGACGACGCCTCTTAATCGCACACTGCCGCTAGCATATCTTCCCCCCCTGCCCTTTGCTGACGCCTCACCCTCGGGCAATCTGTTCGATGCCTCGCAATCGCACTTGTTTGCACCTGCGACGCCCACTATACTCCGCCGCCCGGACAAGAGATCAAACCGCTAGCTTGGCCGACTCTTGCGATGGCCGACTAATCGAAAACGATCTCCATCCCCCCTCCCTCCCGACAAGGTTCTCGCCATGAAATTTCAATTACTTCCTGGTGTGCTGGTGATCTGCTTCCTATCAGCCCAACTCGTTGCACAGGATCCTGTTGTCGATACGAACAACAATTTCCAATTCGCGCGGCAACCACTGAAAACCACCTCTGCAATATCTGAAGCAACTTTACCCAATCAACAGGGTCAGGTTTGGCGACAATACGATATTCGACCCTACACGCAACGCCTCACCAATCACCAACGTCCCGAGCAAGCAATTATTGACTGGATCCTGCGCGAAACCGGAACTGACCTCTGGTTCCGCGACCCCCTGGGATTGCTCCATGCCAACCGGAATACTTTGAGTGTGTACCATACGCCCGCCACGCAGGCCGTCGTCTCCAGGATCATTGACCGTTTCGTGCTGAATAAATCAGAGGCCCAGGTACTGGGAATCTGCCTGGCAACGGTAAGTAGTCCAAACTGGCGAACCAAGTCTCAGCATTTGATGCGCCCGGTAAAGGTTCATACCCCTGGGGCGGAAGCCTGGCTGATTTCAAAAGAAAATGCCGCCTTGCTATTGGCTGACCTGCGCAAGCGATCTGATTATCGCGAGCACAACTCCCCTAACCTCATTATCTACAATGGACAAACACGAGACATCAGCCGCATGGCACCACGCAGCTACGTTCGGGGAATCTCTCCTCCGGACAACGGAACCTCCGCGCAAAAACGTGTTGGAACCCTGAACGAAGGCTACAGCATGCAGGTCAGCCCACTCTTTTCCACAGACGGCCGGACCGTCGACGTGGACATTCGTTGTCGGGTTCAACAGGTAGAACGATTCGTTCCGCTTACCATGGAGACACCCCGCGGCAACACCGGACCGAGTCGTCTACAAATCCAAGTACCCCAGATATCCCAATGGAGCATTGAGGAGCGATTTCGCTGGGAAAACGATAAGATGCTCATGATCAGCTGTGGTGTCGTCGCAACTCCCGAAGGCAACCAACCGTTCAGCCTTGGCATCACCAACCCCTTTTCACCCTCAGCAGCGCGGGCCAACGCCTTGATCTTTATTGAATGCCGAGGGACACCCCAGCAGGCATTAATCAAGCCTGCCAAGACTGCTAACCCGGGGAACCGGCAGTACCGCGGGCGTTATTAAAGCAGGCCCGATCCCCGTGCTCCCCAGCGCTCGATCGCACCTCGACGACCGTCCGTCTGCGTTTTACAATGCACTGCTACTACGAGAAGGCAAAGCACGTGCAAATCCATGAGCAGCGTCACTCTCACCAGTTACCAGGATTGCCTACCAACACTAAATCACAACTGACCGAACACCTTCAACCAACCATCTCCATCACTCCCTGACCGAATAAATCTATGGCCGATTTAAATTCACGACGCGTGGTCGTCACAGGATTGGGCGCAGTAAGCCCCCTGGGCAACACGACTGAATCCTTGTGGCAAGCTTTAACCAATGGGACCAGCGGCATCCGGCCGTTGACGTCCATTCCGACAGATCATCTGACGGCACCTTACGGTGGCGAATGTATCGATTTCACTGGCAACATTGACGACTTTGGGGAACTCGATAAAAAGGCCAAACGCAGTATCAAGAAGGGCCTGAGGGTCATGTGTCGTGAAATCCAACTGGGTGTGGCCGTAGCCCAGGAAGCACTCCGCAACGCAAATCTCCAGATGGGTAATTACAACCCGGAACGAACCGGAGTCGTGTATGGTTCTGATTACATCATGACACTGCCGGAAGAGTTTCTCGATGGAATCCAGAACTGCCTGGACCAGGATCAACAGTTCGATTTCAATCGCTGGGCTGAAAATGGACTACCCAAGGTTTCTCCACTCTGGTTACTGAAATATCTGCCAAATATGCCCGCCAGCCATATTGCCATCTATAACGACCTCCAGGGCCCGAACAATTCGCTTACCATGCGAGAAGCCTCCTCGAATCTTGCCATCGCCGAGGCCTACTGTACCATCATGCGTGGCGATGCCGATATCATGATCGCAGGCGCAACTGGCTCACGTGTTCACCCGCTCCGAACGATCCACGTCACGCTGCAGGAAGAATTAGCCGGTGCCAACATGGAACCCAGTGCCGCCTGCCGTCCCTTTGACAAAGATCGGTCTGGCATGGTCATCGGCGAGGGTGCCGGAGCAGTGATCCTCGAAGAACTAGCATCCGCCCAGGAACGCGGAGTACCGATCCTGGCCGAAGTCATTGGCCATAATTCCTCTACTGTCATTGAACGAGACGGGACAGCACGCTGCGGACAGGCACTCGCTCACACTCTCCGCCTGGCATTAAAAAATGCCGGAATTACCCCAGAACAGCTCGGCCACCTCCACGCCCACGGCATTTCCACCAAAGAGGGAGACCAGCAGGAAGCACAGGCTATCGCAGAGGAACTGGGACCCCATGCCAAGCAAACACCTGTAATCGCCGCCAAGAGCTATTTCGGCAACCTGGGAGCCGCCAGTGGCCTGATCGAGATCATCTCGAGTATCCTGGCATTACAGGAAAACCGCCTGTTTCCTATCCTCAACTACCAAACACCGGACCCGGAGTGCCCCGTGGCGGCCGTACAGGAAAATGGGCAACCGGCTGGTAATAACTTCATCAATCTGAACGTCTCGCCGCAAGGGCAGGCCAGTGCCGTAGTTATCCAAGCTTTCTAGTGGCCCCTCAGCTACGCTCCCACGAATAATCTGGTTGCGACCCCTTTCTTCGGCCGGTTGACACTAGCCGGCACGACCGGTATGCTTTTTGGGTTAAACTTCCGTTGTTTTTTACACTTAGAGCAACTCGTAACACTGCCGAATCCAGACAAAATCACCTCCTTGGCGGGGTGGTCAGCAGGGTCCTCAGTGGGGTTTTTGAGCGTTGTGCTGACAAGATCTTTCCAGCAAAGACCTTGTGCAGTCGAAAATCAACGGAAAATGTACAACCGGCACATACAACGTATAGCCGGCGACCAGCCGTAGGTGGAATTGCGACAGGTACATCAAGCCTTCGTAATCCCAGGCAGCAGGTCGGCGGCATTTTTAATTTCAGTCCGTAACAGAAACAATCCACAGGGCATGAATCCAAACGAACTACTACGAATCGTTGATTCGCTGCACCGCGATAAAAACATTCAGCCGGAACTAGTTTTCCAGGCCATCGAGTCGGCCTTGGTGTCTGCAGCCAAACGGCAGTATGGCGAAACAGCTGAAATCACGGTCAGCATTGCTCGCGATGATGGAACGCTGACCGCTAGCTGTGATGGACAACCAATGGACCAAGAAGAAATCGGTCGCATTGGAGCGCAAACAGCGAAGCAGGTAATTATCCAGAAAATCCGTGAAGCTGAACGCGATTCACTCGTCGAAGAATACAGCCAACAGATGGACCAGATCGTTAATGGTATCATCCAGCGAAACGAAGGAGCGGCGGCCACGGTTTCGCTCGGAAGCGTGGAGGCTATCCTGCCTCGCAGCGAACAAATCCCTGGAGAATCTCACCATCCCAACGAACGTATTCGGGCACTTATCTTCGACGTCCGCCCACAGGGAACGCGAGTAAAAGTCGTCCTCAGTCGAACACGACCAAAGCTCGTTCAACTCTTGTTTGAACAGGAAATCCCCGAAATCCAAGAAGGCGTGATTACTATCCACGCCGTTGCCCGCGAACCTGGATATCGAAGTAAAATCGCTGTCAGCAGCATGGACCCACGCGTCGATTGCGTCGGTGCATGCGTTGGAGTTCGAGGTAATCGCATCAAGAACATCGTCGATGAACTTGGTGGTACAGAACGTATTGATATCGTTCGCTGGGAAGATAACCCGGAACAATTGATTGCCAATGCACTGCAACCGGCAGAAGTCGACCAGGTCCTTCTCTGTGACATGATCGGCCGCGCCATTGTCCTGGTTCGGGAAGATCAACTTTCACTAGCCATCGGGCGACGTGGGCAAAATGTTCGCCTCGCAAGTAAGCTCTGTGGCTGGGATATCGAACTATATACGGCAGAGGAACTGGAAGAACAGATCGATCGTGCCGTGACTGCATATGCTTCACTAGACGGTGTTGATGAGGAACTCGCACAACGGCTCGTCGAACAGGGTTATCTGTCCTATGACGACCTTTCCGTAATTGAACCCGATGCATTCATGGAACTCGGTGAATTATCTGCTGAACAAGTAGACTCAATCGTCACGCAAGCAGAAGAAAAAGCCGAAGAAGCAGAAAGAGCAGCAGCGGAACAGCGACGCATCCAAAAAGAACAAGCAATCGCCGCTAAACTGGCTGCAGCCACCGAGGAAGCAGCCACCGAGGAAGCAGCCACCGAGGAAGCAGCCACCGAGGAAACAGCCACCGAGGAAGCAGCCACCGAGGAAGCAGCCACCGAGGAAGCAGCCACCGAGGAAGCAGCCACCGAGGAAACAGCCACCGAGGAAGCAGCCACC
>Ga0163108_10000132_pt1 | contig 53723 bp, 40 predicted proteins | sample Fk1155metaG_FD_109644 | JGI IMG/M metagenome (GOLD analysis project Ga0163108, IMG submission 109644) | Marine microbial communities from the Central Pacific Ocean - Fk160115 155m metaG | ecosystem: Environmental > Aquatic > Marine > Oceanic > Photic zone | place: The Central Pacific Ocean...
AGGCTCCCATGACAGAGGCTCCCATGACAGAGGCTCCGGTAGCAAGCGAGCCAGTCACCGCGGTGAGTCAAACGATTAGTATTCCTGTTACGGGGACCCTGGAAGAGCGGAAGCGAGAGGCTGTTCATATGGCACTGGAAATGGCCCGCCAGGTTTCTGATTGGGAAACGTTTTTCCGTGGCATGCTGGGGACTGGTGGGGTTATAGAGCAACTGTTTCCGGGACGTGAGCAGCGTTCAGCTTTCAAGCAGATGCCGGAGTATCATGAAATCCAGCGCATCATGGCCCGTTTGAGGGATCAGTTGAACAAACGCTCCCGACCAGATCGCGAGGTAACCCGTGTGATTACCGTACGTTTGCCCGAGAGCCTGCATCACGCTTTGATGGCAGAGGCTGGTGATATGAAAACCAGTATGAATAAGCTCTGTATTTCCAAGTTGTTGCAGGTGATCGATGATGATCTGGTCTGTTGAGACCAGTTTGTCACTGGTAGCAGTGGTTTTGCATAAAATAGGGACCAGGAGCGGGCCGTAAGCCGGGTTCTGTCTCCGGGTGCAGTCGATTTGATTGCATCCGGGGATGACCATTTATCTGGGACGCCGATTGCTCGGTGCCTCAAGCGGTCTACCCGGAAGTCGGTAGCGGATCGGAGCCAATCCGCGACAGTACCGAGGTACTGTCTGCTTCCTGTTTGACCTTGCTTCCGATGGGGTTTGCCAAGCCAGTCGGGTCACCCCGGCTGCTGGTGAGCTCTTACCTCACCTTTTCACCCTTACCACCATTCTCACCGGTTGGAGAGGATGGTGGCGGTCTGCTTTCTGCTGCACTTTCCCTAGCCTTGCGGCCGGTCGGCGTTACCGACCATCGTGCCCTGTGAAGCCCGGACTTTCCTCCAATTTACCGTCAGGTAGATCAGCGGCCATCTGTCCCGCTCCTGGTTCCTTTTCATAGCATAGCGGGTTGGTCCTGCGCTGTCATTGGTTTGTTTGAGTCATTTCCTAGGTAATCAGGGGCTTTTAGGGGGAATGGTTTAAGCTAGCAGTTCGGGGCAGTCGATCTTATCGATGAGGGCTATTTTCCCGTACAAGTTTTGGCGGGGTTTTGGGTTTTCACCAGTCTTCAGGCAGGTGATCTTATAGATAGGTTGATGGTATGTCGTATTTTATCCTGACAGGAGTGCTCGGTCTGGCTGCAGGGATCTTATTGATGCGTCGGCCTCGACGGAAGTCTGACCTGGTTGAGCCAGTTGCGGCAACCATCGAATTGCAGAAGTGGCGTCGCCGAATCGACGGAGCCGAGGCGCATACCTATACGTGCCGCTGTCGCAAATGTCAGCAAAGAGCTGCCATGCGTCGTGCTTCCTGAAGAAAGTTCTGGTTAGTTCAGGACGGCAGTGCGAATTCCTTGAGTGCATCACGATCCAGGTCGATGCCTAGTCCCGGCGTTGTAGGGATTGCCAGGTATCCCTCGTCATCGAGCGTGAATGGTTGCTGGATAATCTGGTCAATATAGGGTGCCGGTGTGAGGTATTCGACGTATTGAGCCACGGGAATGGCTGCTGCCAGATGCAGGTCAGCCGCCAGTCCAATCGCAGTATTCCAGCCGTGGCTGACAAATCCGATATGGTGATCGTGAGCCGTCCAGGCGATGCGCCGTGCCTCGGTTAAACCACCACACTTGGTGACATCCGGTTGCACGATGTCCAGGGCTCCTTGTTCGATCCAGGGTAGGAAAGCCTGTCGTCGGGTCAAGACTTCTCCCCCGGTGATCGGTAATGGAGCATGGCGTCTGAGCTGGATGTAACCATCCAGATCATCAGGAGCCAACGCTTCTTCAAACCAGCCCACATCGTAGGCGTGCAGCATCTGGGCGGTTCGCAGGGCCCACTTGTAACGATGAGGCCAGAACTGTTCGCTACCACCGGCATCAACCAGCAGGTCGATTTCCGGTCCAGCAACATCACGTGCTGTTTGCATCAGTAATTCATCAAAGGCTGTATTGCGTCGCCCGAAGGGACGCCAGCCCAGCTTGATGGCTCGGAAACCGCGTTCGATAACTCCCCGCAGTCGCTCAGCCAAGATGTCGGGTTCGTCGAACAGGATCGAGGCGTAAGGCCGAATTCGTTGACGATAGTAACCACCCAGGAGTCGTGCGACAGGTTGCTGACATGCTTTTCCAAGCAAGTCCCAGAGGGCGATATCGATTCCCGAAATGACATGTTCGAGCGTACCGCCGCGGCCTTGCCAGAAGCTGCTTTGCCGGAGTTTTTCACTGACTCTTTCTGGTTCCAGGGCTGCTTCTCCTTGCCACAATGGGCGCAAGGTTTCCAGCCCGGCTTTTACCAGTGATGAAGAAGTAAAAATGCTGCCGACGCCACGTAACCCCTCGTCGCTAACGACCTCGATGAGGGTGTGCAGATCATCTTCGGGTACATGGCCATCAGGCCAGCCTCCATCGACCGTACCGCCCAGCAGGGGATGTATTTCAATGGTCTCAATTCGCATGCTCGAGTCCTTGCAGAAAGGAGAAGCCTCGGCCAACAGCGTCGGCGTGAAACTCAAATGTCAGTTGCCCTGCCAGCCAACCGGTATTACGATGATCGACAGTCCTCGTGTTTTACGTCTTCAGGATTTAGTTTTCAACGGGACGGCTGGCTTTACCGGGCCCTGGAAGTGGGAATCCCCCGTTTTTCACAGAGGTTTCATGGCTGCTGGAAAAAAACGTGTGGCTTCTCAACCCGTTGCATTGTGATCGAGATCGATGATGAACCAGGAGCACCAGCACCAGCCGCCCGAGGAAACCGAACAGCCGGTTTCACAACCGGCTCAAGCGAACGTTGTCGATCAGCACCGGTTGCCGCGATGGATCCGGATCGTTTGCCTCGGGGCCCCCCTGCTGGCTCTTGGAGCATTGGGATGGTTTTCCGGCCGAGATCATGCCATCGGCCATGCGATCAGTTTCATGGTGGGGCTGCTGGCCATCGGCAGCGTGTTGGGCTGGTTTCTTTTCTTCAGTCACTACCGTCGTACCAGGCGTGTGTACCTAGCCGCAGGGATCCTGCTGTGCCTGGTCCTGCTGATGACATTGTTTCGCTTTGAAGGTGTCAATGGGGAATTGATTCCACGGATCAAGTTTCGTTGGCTCGCTACCAGGCAACTCGATGAACCCAGTCGCGAGGTTGTTGATCTTGCGACGTTGACGCCAGTGGATTTCCCCCAGTTTCTCGGACCCTCGCGTAATGCGGCGGTGGAGAACCTGGCGGTACATCCTGATTGGCAGGATCGCCCACCGGTGAAGCTCTGGTCACAGGGTGTTGGCCAGGGTTGGTCCGGGTTTTCAGCCGTCAATGGATATGCTGTGACCATGGAGCAACGGGATCAGCAGGAATGGGTTACCTGCTACAAGATCGAGACTGGGGAATTGTGCTGGAAACATGTATTGGAGGCACGCCACGAAACGTTCCTGGGAGGAATTGGACCTCGCAGTACCCCGACCATTGCTGATGGTAATGTCTATGCACTGGGGGCAACCGGAATGCTCCGCTGCTTGCGTGGGGAAAATGGCACGTTGGTCTGGCAGCAGGACCTGTTGAAGTTGGCGGCAACGGATCCAGTTACTGACTTGAAGGCCGTTGCCTGGGGGCGTAGTGCTTCCCCGCTGCTAGTAGGCGACCAGGTGATCATCCCGCTGGGTGGTGCACCAGATGGTGCGATAGATTCGCTCGTTGCCTTACACAAGCAAACCGGGAAAACACTTTGGCGCAGCGGTGATCGGCAAGTGAGCTATGGTTCGCCAACGCTCATGACGTTGGATGGAAAACACCAGGTTGTCAGCGTTAATGAAGATACTGTGAGTGGGCATGATCTACAGACTGGAGAGCTGTTGTGGGAACACGCATGGCCAGGGCAAAGCAACGGCGCTGCTACGGTTTCGCAGCCTGTGTCTGTAATGTCCGATCGGATCCTGCTCTCCAAGGGGTACCAGCAGGGTGCCATGATGTTAAAGGTGGTACCGGCTACCAGCAAAGCAGGATCGCATCGCTACGTGGCCAACCCGATCTGGACGAATCCGGGTGTCTTGAAGACCAAGTTTACCAACGTCACGGTCCTGGATGGATTTGCCTATGGTTTGTCGGATGGAATCCTGGAATGTGTTGACCTGGAGGATGGATCGCGTCGCTGGAAGCGAGGACGCTATGGCCATGGGCAGGTACTGCGAATCGGTCGGCAACTCCTGGTGCTTTCAGAAAAGGGAAAGCTATCTCTCGTCGCCCTGTCTCCGAGGGGGCTTCAATTACAGGGTGAATTCCAGGTGCTACAGGGACAATGTTGGGCCACTCTGTGCCTGTATGGCGACCAATTGCTGGTCCGCAGCCTGGATGAAATCGCCTGTTACCGTTTACCGCTGGAGACGGAACCGGCACGCTTAGAACCTTGAGTATGAACCCTGGCCAGGATTACGCCAGGTTTTCGATTACTTCTCGCTCGCTTGGTCGGCATGGTCGAGCAACCAATCTTCCAGGATAATGTGTTCGACAAGTGGTGCCCGCAAGAGTCCCAGTCGTTCTGGGAGAATGCTCTGTAGCCAGGGGCGGCTGACAGCAGCAGAGAGGGCCCTCATACCGATACTGTTTTCTGTCTGTGATTCAACATTGTCTTGCAGTCGCTGGAATGTCGACGGGATGATGTTCGGTTTGGGCCCCACGTGAATAATGGTTTCGATTCCGGTGGAAAGCGCCTCGTACACCACGTCCCAAAGACGCTGGGGATGGTCGATCCACTGACGCAGCAGTTGCCGGGTGTTGTTGCCGTTGTAAGAAGCCGTTCCTGTTACCAGCGACAGGATCTTGGGTTGCGGTGCTGAAAAACCACCGGAGAGCGTGTGCATTAAATGGGCAGCCCGATCAGGTATCTGTCGTTCCCACATGATCGGTGTATGTAATGGTGGCCACTGTTGTTTGTTCTTTCGCAAACTGGTCAAGCCAGGGTGATGTTCCTTGAGCCAGGCTTGCAGTCGATCCAGTGAATCATGTTGTCCCATCAGTAGCATGGAGTTGGGAGACAGGTAGGCAGATGGGCCGACGACCCCCTGGCCTTCCGCGTTGATATGCAGGCAGCCTTTTGTGACATCTTCAACGGACAGGGGGGCTCCTCGCGACAGCAGGATGCCCAGTGTTACCTGGTCCGCCAGCGCCACGCAGTCGTGGGCCAGGGAGATCGGGACCGTGAGGGCATCTTCCATGGACATGACGCCACTGGCAGCCAGGGCCACGATCTCGCCAAGGCTGTAACCGAAACAGAGTTGACTGGCCGCCAGTGAAATATCAAAGAACGATTCGAGCAGTTCTACCTGCGCGAGTTCCATGGCAACAATCATCGCCACGGCTTCATCGTAAGAGGCCAGATCAGTCTCCTGTTGCCGTTGTACTCGGCTCACCAGGTCGACGGGATTCCCCGTTATGTCGGCGCAGCAGGAGCTGGCCTGTTGGAGCTTTTGTCGGACGATCAATCCATAAACGGAATGCTCGAGCAATTCCTGGCTGCGACCCAGGTTGGTCGTGTTATAACCACGAAAGGCAAAGGCCATGTTGGCGGTTTGGTTCGCTAAGGTTGCCGTGTTCATGATGATCCGTATAGCAACAGGCCAGGCTGGCTCGGTACGAGTCAGCGATGGGACAGTGAGCAGCCCTGAATCATAGCGGATTCTTAATGATTTGGCTCTATGAATAAGCTTTCAGTAGCGGAGCCCGCAGGACAACGAAGGGTGGTAATGATATCATCAGGGGAGATTGCGATTGACCATTCAAAGCCTCTTGTCACGAAGTGTCCTACCATGCCTTCCTCCAGAGAAATCACCGGGCCGTTTCCAGCCCAGGATTTGACCGGACGTGTGGCCGTTGTCACGGGCTCGTCGCGTGGCGTGGGCGCTGCCCTGGCCCTGGAACTGGCCAGGGGCGGTGCTGATGTGTTGGTCCACGGCTGGCAGAGCGAAGATGCTGCTGCTGAAATCGTCCAGCAGATCCAGCAACAGGGATGTCAGGCAAAATTTATCAAGGCAGACCTGGCCACCCGGGAAGGTTACGAACCGTTCGTGGAAGCCGCCTGGCAGTGGCAACAAGGAGTCGATATCTGGATCAATAATGCCGGCGTAGATGTGCTTACCGGCACCAGGGCAGAAGATTCTTTCGAAGAAAAATTAGACCAGCTCTGGCGTGTCGATGTGCTAGGTACCATCGGGCTCAGTCGCCTGGTGGGTCAACGAATGCGAGAAGTTGCAGATCCAGGTAACCCGCCGGTTATTCTGAACGTGGGGTGGGACCAGGCAGAACGGGGTATGGGCGGCGATAGCGGTGAGATGTTTGCTGCCATTAAGGGCGCCGTGATGGCTTTCAGTCGCAGCCTGGCCCAGTCGCTGGCTCCCGAGGTGCGTGTGAACTGCCTGGCTCCCGGCTGGATCAAAACCGCCTGGGGCGAACAGGCATCGGCTGCCTGGCAGGAGCGTGCTGTTGGAGAGGCATTGTTGCAACGCTGGGGTACGCCCCAGGACGTGGCAACCGTGGCACGTTTCCTGGCTTCACCAGCAGCGGCCTTTGTCACCGGGCAAGTGATCCCGATCAACGGGGGTTTTCGTTATGAGCACCACTGACCAACAAGGTGTGACGGGATGAATGCCACGCCAACGCGTTTCGAGGTCCAGGGGAAGTCCGTTCATTTTGTCACGGGCCGACTGGCGGAGCATGCCCTGAGGGAGATGCTCGAGGCACTGGGAGAAACGCTTCAGTTTAACTACACCGTTCAGGTGTTGCCCATTACGGTTGCTGCCCTGATGACACCCAAGTGGGTTGCCCGCCATGTCGAGGTTTCACCGGAGTATGATGCGATGGTATTGCCCGGCTATTGCCAGGGAGACCTGTCGCCACTGGAACAGAAGGTAACCGTCCCTATTCATGTTGGCCCGCGGGATTTAAGAAATCTGCCGGAATTCTTGGGGGTGCAGAATCCCCTGGTAGATAATTATGGCGACTATGCGATCGAGATCCTGGCGGAAATTAACCATGCTCCTCAGCGATCGCTGGCGGAAATCATCGCGTTGGCAGATGAGTTGCGTTGTCAGGGGGCGGACTTGATTGATGTCGGCTGTAACCCGGGAGATGCCTGGTCTGGTGTGGGAGCTTGTGTCAAGGCGTTGCGAGATGAAGGACATCGCGTGTCGATTGACAGTTTGAATCCACGAGAAATTGAGCCAGCCGTTCACGCGGGCGCGGAGCTGGTGCTGTCCGTGAATTCGACCAATCGAGACCAGGCGGTGGACTGGGGGTGCCCGGTGGTGGTCATACCAGATGATGCTGCCACGCTGGCAGGCCTGGAGGAAACCGTGGAACAGTTGGCAGTTGCCGGCGTTCCTCTCAGGATCGATCCCATCCTGGAACCCATTGGATTTGGGTTCGGGGAGAGCCTGCAGCGATACTGGACAGTGCGACAGAAATTTCCTGATGCGGAGATGATGATGGGAATTGGTAACCTGACAGAAATGACGGATGTTGACAGTGCTGGCGTCAATGTTCTGCTGCTGGCGATCTGTGAAGAACTTTCCATTCATAGCGTATTAACAACCCAGGTTATTAACTGGAGCAGATCCAGCGTGAAAGAATGTGACCTGGCACGTCGGTTAGTCCATTTCTCACTGCGACAACGTGTGCCGCCTAAGCATCTGGAAGAAAATCTTGTCAGCTTACGTGATACGCAGGTACACCGATTCGGTGAGCAAAACCTGGAACGACTGGCTCGCGACATCAAGGACCCGAATTACCGCCTGTTCGTGGAAGATCAAGCGATCCACTTGGTATCTGCGGGGTTGCATCTCAGTGACGAGGATCCGTTCTTACTCTTCGAACGGTTGATGCAGGGGGAAGGTCAGCAGGATCCACCGGGCAATGTCGATGCGTCCCATGCGTTCTACCTGGGCTATGAGATGGCCAAGGCCATGACGGCAGCGACACTGTCAAAACAATACCAGCAGGACCAGCCCCTGAACTGGGGATACCTGACGCGAACCGAGCAGAACCATCGCCTTAAGCTGAGCGGTCGAGCGGCAAGTCGGCAAATAGATTCTCACCTGCCTGAATCCGGGAAAGAGGAGTAAGGCATGTCGGACTCATTTTCAGCATCGACCCATGATTCACCCGGATCCGGACAACAGCGGCGATTTGCGCCACTGGTTCGAGAGTTGGTGCCGATGCCGGACAGCGAGGCCGTTTTTGCCAGGCTGGCAGTTAGGCCGCATTGCCTGTTCCTGGATAGTGCACGGCGAGATCACCAACTGGGACGATACTCCTATATCGCGGTCGACCCTTTTGATTACCTGGAGGTGTCTTCCCAGGATCGGCATGGGTTTGACCTGCTGGAGGAGAAGATGTCAGCGTTCGATGCCTCGCTGACGACAAGTCATTGTGAAGATTTGCCTCCATTCCAGGGAGGCATCGCAGGTCTGTTTGGCTACGACCTGGCTTATAGCCTGGAGCGTTTGCCGCCGGTTCGCCACGATGAGTTCCAGGTTCCTGCGTTAGCGGTGGGGTTCTATGATGCCGTGGTTGCTTTTGATAATGAGCAAAATCGAGCCTGGATTATTTCCCAGGGTTTACCGCACCAGGACCATGCGGCTCGCCAGCAACGTGCCGAGGAACGCCTGCTGCAGCTGGAGAGCTGGATTTATGACGAGCCGGATGTTACCTCGAGAGTTGACGAAGTTACGGATCATCAAAGGCTGGCGTTGGACTCGGGGGCGGCTTGTTTCGACGTTCCGGGCCCTCCAGGATTGGTCAGTAACTTTTCCGCAGACGGTTACTGTGAGGCCGTAGCACGCGCCGTGGAGTATATTCATGCTGGGGATATCTTCCAGGTGAATCTTTCACAGCGACTCTTGTATCCAGCTCATGACGATAGTGTTTCGCTGTACCTGAGGCTGAGACGTTGCAACGCGGCCCCCTTTGCTGGTTATTTTCAAACGAATGATTTCCAGGTGGTAAGTGCATCGCCGGAACGTTTCTTGCAGGTTCAGGATGGCCTGGTCGAGGCGAGACCGATCAAGGGAACAAGACGGCGATCTTCCCATCCGATTGCCGATCTATTTACGGCAGATGATCTGCGAGGCAGCGAAAAAGATCGCGCCGAAAACGTCATGATCGTGGACCTGCTTCGCAATGACCTGTCAAAGGTATGTAGGCCCGAAAGCGTTTATGTTTCTGAGCTGTGTCGGCTGGAGGCCTACGAGTATGTTCAGCACCTGGTTTCCGTGGTGCGAGGCAAGCTGGCGGAAGGCAGGACAACGCTTGATCTGTTGCGGGCCACCTTTCCAGGTGGGTCCATTACCGGTGCTCCGAAGGTGCGAGCCATGGAAATTATCGCTGAGCTGGAACCGAACGCACGGGGACCCTATTGCGGCTGCATGGGATATATTGGTTTTAATGGAACCATGGATCTGAGCATCCTGATCCGGACGATCATTGCCGGCAAGGGATGGTGGCAGTTTCCCGTCGGAGGAGGTATCGTAGCCCAGTCCACTCCGCATAACGAGTACGTGGAAACCTGGGATAAGGCGATCGGGATGATCGGGGCATTACAGCCACGCGAATAAACCAGGAAGTTTTCCAGGAAAGTATGATGATTGCATGATAGTGTTGATCGATCATTACGACAGTTTTGTACATAACCTGGCTCGCTACCTGGACCGGTTAGGCCAGGAGACCCGGGTGGTTCGATTTGACCAGGTGACTTGTGAGCAACTCGAGCAGCTGCCCTTGGATGCCCTGGTCCTGTCCCCGGGGCCCTGTTCGCCACAGGAAGCAGCTCCATCACTGGAACTGGTCAAACAATTCATCGGAAAGGTTCCGATCCTGGGAGTGTGCTTGGGTCACCAGTGCATGGTGGCTGCTCTCGGTGGGCAAATCGTACGTGCTGCAGAACCGATGCATGGCCGTACTAGCAATGTGTTTCATGACAATCGGGGTCTTTTTCAGGGGCTCGAGAATCCTCTCACGGCCTGCCGCTATCATTCCCTGGTCGTTGACCGGGATTCGCTGCCCGAGGAACTTGAAGTTGCAGCCTGGTTGGCAGATGAAACGGTGATGGCAATTCGGCATCGAGAACACTCCTTTTTTGGAATTCAATTTCATCCGGAGTCAGTGCTGACCTCGGTAGGCTATCCGCTGCTGGCCAACTTTCTCGAGGTGAGTGGATTGCCAGTCCAGCAGCCACTACCAACTCTCGATGAGGAACGTCGGGAAGTTAAACGAACCGTAGTGCATACGCCAGATCGTCCAATTACCTTTTAGTAGACAGGAATCCTTTATCGTTACTGGAACAGGATCTGCATCTCGTGATACTTGAAGCCATTGTTACCACACGCAATAATGACGGCAGCGTCAATGTTTCACCCATGGGGCCACGGGTGGATGAATCCATGACATGGTTCACGCTGCGGCCCTATCAAACCTCGACCACCTGCCAGAACCTGCAACGTACCAGGCAGGGAGTGTTGCATGTGACCGATGACGTGGAGTTAATTGCCCGGTCAGCCGTGAATCAATTGGATCCACTGCCTGAAATGAAACCAGCTACTTCCGTGGAGGGAAGTATTCTCGTGGCAGCCTGTCGATGGTATGCCTTTGAGATTGATTCCATTGATGACCGAGAGGAGCGCGTGACGATGAACTGTCGTGTGCTGGATCATGGGCGACACCGTGACTTTTTCGGTTTTAACCGGGCCAAGCATGCCGTGGTGGAAGCCGCGATCCTGGCAACCCGTGTCCAGTTTCTACCCGCTGATTTGATCCGGACCCAGTTGGATGCCCTGCAGGTGATCGTTGAAAAAACAGCAGGTTCCCAGGAACACCAGGCCTTTGCCCTGCTCCAGGACTATGTTGCAGAAGCCATCGAGAAGAGTGCCTCCTGAAAGGAAGGTAGGTTCCATGTCAGCCGCTGAAACCTCCCGTCAGATCCAGGTGCTCGCGCCGAGTCGACTGCATTTCGGATTGCTCTCCTTTGGGAAGTCGGATCGCAGACAGTATGGTGGAGTGGGAGTCATGGTCCAGCAACCCGCCGTGCATCTTGAATTTACTCCGTTTCCGAAATTTGAAGTGTCAGGCCCCCTGGCAGCGCGGGTCACAGCATTTGCTAACCACTGGCAGCAATGGCATGAACAAGCACGGTTGCCAGCCTGTCGTGTGACAGTCAAATCCATTGCCCGGGAACACGTCGGTCTGGGTGTGGGTACACAGCTGGGGCTGGCATTGGCCACCGGATTAAATCATTGGCAGCAACGGCCGGATACGACGATTGTTGACCTGGCTCGCAGTGTCGGGCGTGGTCTGCGATCTGCCATTGGCAGTCATGGTTTTTGTTCCGGGGGTTTGATTGTTGATGCCGGTAAGGCTGCTGACGAGGATATCTCTCCTTTGCAGGTCCGTGTAGAGTTGCCCTCGCAATGGCAATTTGTGCTGGTCAGTCCGCGCCAGGGAGCGGGGTTATCCGGAGAACGTGAAACCACGGCCTTTGGTCAACTTGACCCAGTCCCGGAAGAGGTGAGTCAACGTCTGCAGGATGAAATCGATCGGGAAATTGTGCCCGCGGCCCAGCAACGCCAATTTGGACGATTTTCCCGTGCCGTGTTCCGGTTTGGTGAATTGGCCGGGAGTTGTTTTGCTACGGTTCAGGGAGGGGCGTACCACGGCCCGGAACTTATTCAGCGCGTTGCCTGGATGCGTTCCCTGGGAATTGAAGGTGTAGGACAATCTTCCTGGGGGCCAACCCTGTTTGCATTGTTTCCCGATCCAACTGCGGCAGCGGCGTTCGTACAGCAGGCTCGACAGGATCCACAGGGATGCGAGTTAGAATACGAGGTTACCGGTGCTGATAATCAGGGTGCACGGGTGCTCGATCATTCGTCTTGAGGGAGGAAAGGCATGGCAGTTTTACAGTGTCCGGGATGCAAGCTGGTGTTACCGGAAAAGGATCCTGTTCCGGCATTTTGCAGTGGTTGCGGTATGAAGTTACAGGGCGTACAGGACTGGGTCCCTGTTGCCCGCATGACAAATCTGGCGGAAGCAGGTTACATGGCGGATTACCTTGGGCAGGAGGAGATTGCCACCGATATTGCCCAGGAAAATGATTTTAATGCTGCCGCAGGTGCCTGGCTATCATCTTTCATTGTTCGCGTGTCCCGGGAAGATGAGGAATCCAGTCGCCGCTTGCTGATCACCGGCGAATATGGGGAAGAGGATCAGCTACCTGACGACTGGCAGCGTATACCAGGCAGTGGCGAGGGATCTTTTTCGTGGGCTGCCATAAAACGGATATGTTTTGTATTCCTTGTGGTGGGCCTGGTATACCTGGCGATGGATATTCAGCGCCGGCAACCTGGACATGGCCAGGAGGGCGAGAGGCTTTCTTTTGAACAATTCATGCGTCAGCAGCCGGGCCCATGGATTCACCATGATCCTACGGGCGTTCGTTCGGAATTGCATTTCAATCCCAAACAAAACTGCATGATGTTGGAACAGGATCGAGATGGGGATGGCGTTATCGACTATTACCAGACACTTCAGACCCGCTAGTCCTGACCTGGATGTCCCGTTAAGATGCCATGTAAGGAGTTCGAACCTGCCACGGAATTCGAGAATCATCGATGGCCAGGATTGGCGTGAGAACTATGGGAGAAGCAGGATGGCGGAACTAGGAGTCAATATTGACCATGTCGCCACGGTGCGAGAAGCACGTCGAGGCAAGGAACCGGATCTTGTCCAGGCCGCCGTCTTGGCTGAACTCGGAGGGGCCGATGGTATTACGATTCATCTACGCGAGGATCGACGGCATATCCAGGATCGTGACGTGGAAGTTCTCCGGGAAAGCGTAAATGTTAAGTTGAACCTGGAGATTGCCTGTGATCCGGGCATCGTCCAGATCGCTTGCCGGACACGTCCTGAGCAGGTCACCCTGGTCCCAGAGAAGCGAGAAGAATTGACCACCGAGGGTGGCCTCGATATTGTTGCTCAACGCCATAACGTGGCTCCCGTTATCCAGCAACTACAGGAGGCCGACATCCTGGTGAGCCTGTTCCTCGATCCGGTTGCTGAACAGATTGACATGGCGGCAGAACTGGGAGTGGCGGCGGTCGAACTGCACACGGGACAATATGCCATCCAGCAGGGTGATCTGCAGCAGCAGGAATTGGGCAAGTTGGCCAAAGCGAGTCAGCGGATCGTTGAGCACGGCATGACCCTAAATGCCGGGCACGGCCTGAATTATCAGAATGTTAAGCCGATCGCGGCCTTGGACCAGATGGTCGAGCTAAATATTGGGCACAGTATTGTGGCTCACGCCCTGATGGTAGGGATGCAACAGGCCGTTCACGAGATGAAACAACTACTTCAATAGATGTGCTGGAAAACCATGTTGCCCCCGTTTGCGACGAGCGCGGCGAGATCTTATGATGGTCCCGTCCTGTCAAAAGAGATTAGGGGCTTATCAACCCGTTCAAACCCACTTGGAAAGTGAATAAGATGCCCAGACAAGGTGCCGAGTTTGCCGGCCTTTCGGTTGCTTTGGTAACGCCGTTTCGAGACGGCGCTATTGATGAAGATGCCTTGAAAGCCCAGGTCGATTTCCAGGTCGAGGCAGGAACTACTTGTCTCTGTCCCACGGGAACGACAGGAGAATCACCGACGCTCACTCATGAAGAGCATGAACGTGTCATTGCTGTCGTGGTTGCTCATGCTGCCGGCCGGATCAAGGTAATGGCAGGTACAGGATCCAACAGCACCGCGGAGGCAATTCGACTGACCCAATGGGCAGCCAAGGAGGGAGCAGATGCCGCGCTCGTGGTCGCTCCTTACTATAACAAGCCGACCCAACAAGGATTTTACGAACACTACCGGGCAATTGCTGAAGAAGTAGATTTACCCATTTGTGTCTATAATATTCCCGGGCGCACGGGTAAGAATATTGAACCGGAAACTATCGTTCGACTGGCAGAGTTGGAAAATATCACAATGGTCAAGGAAGCCACGGGTTCACTGGACCAGGCCTCCCAGGTGTTGCTGGAAACGGAGTTGACGATTCTTAGCGGTGATGACAGCCTGACATTGCCATTGTTGGCCATCGGTGGTGAGGGGGTTATCTCGGTGGTAGGCAATATCATTCCAAAGGATATGATTGCCATGGTCGAGGCCTATCAGCAGGGTGATACCACGGCAGCCTGCCAGTGGCACCACAAGTTATTTCCACTCTGCCGAGATATGTTGGGACTGGCAACCAATCCAATCCCGATCAAGGCGGCCATGAAGATGTTGCAACGTGACTCTGGTGAGTTGCGGCTGCCAATGACTCACCTGGATCCCTCCGAAGAAGACTCGTTGCGACAAACACTTGCCGCGTACGGATTGCTCTGACGGGTAGACGGCCCGTGGCCAATGGCATCTCGATGATTCGCGTTCTCTTTCTTTGTGAGTTCGGTACACGCAACGGGGGGGAAAACTCCCTGCTTGCAGTACTCCCTTCTCTTCTGCAAGAAGGCATTCAGCCGATCGTGGCAGCGCCCGCACCAAGCGAATTGGCCGATCAACTGATTCAACAAGAGGTGGAAACGGTTTCCTGGAATCCCCGGATCGTGACAGGGCAGCAGGATTCCATCATTCAGCGACGGGAAATGATCAAGCAACTGGTCGACACGACGCAACCTGACCTGGTCCATGCCAATAGCCTGTCGATGAGCCGACTGGCAGGACCGGTTACGAGTTGTCTGGGAATCGCCAGCGTGGGACACCTGCGGGACATGATGAATATCAGTGGCCAGGCGATTCGTGATCTGAATCTGCACAGTCGTTTACTGGCCGTCTCAAAGGCCACCCGCGACTGGTACGTGGCCCGTGGTGTAGATAACCAGCGGGTCCAGGTGCTTTATAATGGCGTGGCGCTTGATCAGTTTTTTCCCAGCGATGCCGAGGGTAGTTTGCATCAGCAGTTAGGATTAGACAAGAACGTGCCGATTCTCGGAGGTGTCGGTCAACTGGGCCTGAGAAAGGGCTGGGAAATCCTCCTGGAAGCCATGCCTCTCGTGCGCAATCATTTTCCCGAGGTTCATTTGACAATCGTCGGAGAACGTCATTCCGAGAAACAAGAGGTGATCGATTACGAACAACGCTTGATCGAAATGGCTAGTCACGAGCAACTCCGCGGGCATGTGCATTTCTTGGGACGACGAGATGATGTGTCGGCACTGCTGCAACAGTGGACGGCCCTGGTTCATCCAGCCCGCCAGGAGCCACTGGGACGAGTCTTGTTGGAAGCAGCCGCCAGCGGATGTCCCGTGGTGGCAACGGAAGTGGGAGGTACGCGGGAGATCTTTCCCGCGACGGAGAGTGATGGGGCTCTGCTGGTATCGCCGGATTCGCCCCAGGAGATGGCGGAATCGATCTGCCAGCTACTGCGTTTACCCCAGTTGCGGCACGATCTGGAACAAGCGGGTCGACAGCGGGCAAGTAAATGTTTTGACGTCATTCACTCGGCAAGTCGCCTGGTCAGGCACTACCGTGAATTGGCATAGGCGTGAATTGGCATAGGAATTGTGCCGCGGTCTGTGCTGGGCCGTTAAGCGGAAGAAGCCCGGTTACGTTAAGAATGTCAGGGCGACATTCATATAGATTACAATTCCCAGGATATCAACGATCCCGGCCACGAAAGGATTACTCATCAAGGCCGGGTCCAGGCCCAGTCGCTTGAAAACCAAAGGCAGAATGGAACCCGCGAGTGCACCGCAAATGACCACAAGAATAAGTGTCACTGGAATGATTACGGCCATTTGCACGGACTGAACCATGATATAGGCGACCAGGAAACCAATGCTGCCCAGGAAGCCACCGAGAACCAGTCCCATCGCAAGCTCTCGACTGATGACGCGAAAATAATCTGTCAGCTTGACGTCGCCCACCGCCATGGCAGTAATGACCAATGTAGCTGACTGGCTGCCCGTATTTCCGCCACTGGAAATGACCAACGGTATGAAAGCCACTAACCAAGCGTGGTTCGCCAAAGCGGTTTCGTAATTCTGTAGAATGAGTGCGGTCAACAGGGCGGCGACAAACAGGATGGTTAGCCAGATTCCTCGTTTCCAGCTAAGTGTCAGTAAGCGTGTTTTTAGGTAGCTTTCTTCGAGCGGATCAACCGCGGCAATGCGATGGGCATCTTCTGTGGCTTCTTCGCGTACGACGTCAATCACGTCGTCATGAGTGATGATGCCGAGCATATGGCGGTCGCTATCAACAACCGGGATGGCCAGCAGGTCGTAGCGAGCCACCTTTTGAGCGACCACTTCCTGGTCATCGAATGCGTCCACCAGGGCAATGTCGGTTTCCATCAAGTCAGCTAACTGGGTGTCCGTGCGTCCCATGGCCGAAACCAGTTGCCGGGCGGAAACAACACCACGCAGGTGTTGCTTCTCGTCCACGACGTAGAGGTAGTAGATGGTTTCCAGTTCTTCGGCCTGCTCACGGAGTTCCTGGAGTGCCTCGCTAACGGTTAGCTGTTCGGCGAGCATGGCCGCATCACTGGTCATAACCGCTCCAGCGGTACCCTCGGGGAACATCTGTAACCGAAGAATATCTCGACGTTCGGTTTCCGGCAGCAGGGGCAGCAGTTCACTGGTGGCTGTCGGGCTGATTTCCTGTAGCAAGTCGGCTCGGTCGTCATGAGCCAGGACGGCAATTAACTCGGCGATCTCATTGCGATTCTCATGCTCCAGGATCGCCAGCTGTTTCTCGTGATCGAAGTATCCGAAGATTCCCAGTCGCTGTGCGGAGTCAGCGTGCTTGAGGACCTGCCACGCTTCATGCGCATCGAGGCCTTCCATGAATTCCGCTGCCCGCAGCGGATGGTGGAGAATATTGCAGAACTCGCGCAGCTCGTTTGTCCGACCCTGGTCTAGCATTTCACGTAATTCCGGGAGATAAAGCGTATTGATCATGACAATATCTCCAGGCTAAGAAAAACCAGTTGCTAGGGTTGGATGCTTTGCGACCGGGCCGTCCGTCGCAGATGCAAGTGCAAGAGTCCGAGGCTGTGGCCGATAGGCGGCCGATTGAGGAGGAATTCGTTTGGTCGAGTAATCCAGGCCTGTTGAGCCCGGCGTGTAAATATCAATCAAGACAGGGGAGGTTAACGATATTCACACGGTCTTGGTTATAGAGCCTATTCTATACCGAGTCGTATGTAAGTGTAAGCGCCTAACCGAGAGAGCTTCGGTTAACAGGATGTTACTTTATCGGACCTGGGGGCAGACTTTCTGCTGGCTGGATCAGTTCTATCGATTACAGGAACGTCGGCAGCCGAGTACGATCCGAAGCGAAGAATCGTGGTAGATATTCCGCATGTGCGGGGAAATCCAGGTGAGCAAGATTACCAATCACCTGTTGGTGGGAAACCAGTAATGGTTGTGCCTGATCTGTCAGAGCAATCGGCTTGATCGAGGTGCACGAGTCGAGCAGCCAACGCGGATTCCAGTAAGTCCGTAGACTGGTTCCCTTGCGTCCGAACCAACTGTCTTGAAGTAAGCGAGTCTCCTGTGGTAACGGCTGGACTACCTGGGGTTGTAACTGTGCGGTGGTTGGTAACAGGCCAGTCATCGGAATCTGTTTGCCACCTGGTAACTGGACCTGTTCGCAGAGGTACGCCAGACCGTCACACTCGGCGTAAATACGACCTTCGCGAGCCGCGTAATGCTGCAATGATTGTTTCAGGCAGATGTTCTCCGCCAGCCTCTCGGCCATCGTGTCAAGTCGACCGCAACCGATGTAAACCAGGTTAGTTCCTGCAGGTAAGCTTTCACTGTGAAGTGGTGAGAATTCATGCAGGCTCGCACCAAAACTTTCGAAGAGGTCGAGCGTATCAGGACAATGGCAGGGGAATGCTTCATCGAGAGCTACGGCGACTCGGAGGCTGCCAGCAGGGCGATTAGCAAAGTTCGTATTCACAGTTGGTGAAGCCTGCCTGTCCGCAGCAATTCGCAGCAGGTGTGTCATGTCCAGGTTGTTACCCAGCAGGCGTCCCAGTCGCTGGCGGTGGTTTCGAGACAAGTGGATATGTCGCGAATGGTCGTCCAGTTCTCGGCGAGCTGTCGTGCCAGCACCCAGGTAACCCAGTACCGGGGTGTCCCAGAGTGCCTGGAAGATGATTTTCCATTGTGTCAGACTGGTGTGCATGGGAAGACGATCGAGGAGGATGGCATCGATCTCGTCCGGTCGAGGAGGGATTAGACAGGCTCCCAGCCGAGAAGCATCCAGGACCACGATGCGAGCTAGATCTAATTGTTGACACAAGGTTTCGAGATTGCCGGCCGCGGAAACCTTGTTCGGCTGGTTAGAATCCGGAATACCAGTAGGGTAGCTGCCGGAAACCACGGCCATATCGGCGTAACGAGTGGATCGCCAGAAAAAATCCTGGTAGCCACGTTCGCCCTGCAGCCAGTTGTCCAGGATACGAACCGGGTTGTGGCAATGATCTTGCTCCGCACAACAACCCTTGTAGTTAGCGTGTGCCGAGAAGTTCTGGACATTAATGCCTTCCTGGTTAAGGCATTCGTTTAAAGCCCAGAACATTGGTTGCAGGTCGGTGTCAGGTTGAATACTGCCGATTGCCACGCGGGGAAGTAAATTCATGTTCACCGATTTCCTGGTTGATCTAAAAGACAATCTTCCTGATAGTCACAACGATGGGGGGCGAGGCGGTCCATAGGGAAGCCAACATGGTAAGGTGGTGCGACAGCATGATGGCCAGGTAGTCCCTTGGAAGCGAGCAGGTTACCAGGAAAGGTTGGTATGGACGTTCCTGGCCAGGTGAACTGACCTGTATTGGAAACTTGTATTACAAAGTGGATGCTGCCGTGGTCGCCTGGGTTCCTTCCTGGAATCGCAATTCATGGTCACAGACAGGCGACAAATAGAATAAGCCGGGTAATGCGGAATTGTTCGCAGTCCGGTCGATCGGGTCAAGCGTTTGAAACTGAAAAAAAACGAGAAAATAGAGCCCTGTTATGATGTCGTGAGCACGCCCGGTGCACGACCCATTACGTTGACAATCACCGGGGTGTTTGATACCGTTGATAACGCTCCCGGTGATCGGGAATGACAGGTAGGAAAGTCTAAATCAGGTCAACTCGCCCCTCGGGTGCTTGATCTGATTTAAGTTTTCATGCTGAGGGACGGAGACGGTACAGGTATTCCGTCCTGTACCGTTGCGGGAGCCAGATGATGGGTTGAGATTGCATGGCAGTCTCGGAAATCCCTGGATTATTTTGACACCTGCATAGTTTCATGCCTGAAGATTTCACTTCTCCTGCTGATGTCTCCCGCATCCCTTCGCCCATGGTGCGATCTCGTCGTGTGGTAGGTGCCGCTGTCGAGGAACAAATCGCCTGTTGTGAACAGCAACTGGAGTACACGTTCCAGGATAAGTCTTTATTGATGCTGGCCTTGACCCATGCCTCAGGTGCTGATCACCGCCTGGAATCGAATGAACGCCTGGAGTTTTTCGGTGATGCAATCCTGGGAGCTGTTGTGTGCCAGCGGTTGTATGAAAAATACCCGGATTACCTGGAGGGTGAACTGACTGCGATTAAATCGTCGGTGGTTAGTCGCCAGACCTGTGCCAAGGTCAGTAATGAGCTGGACCTGGAGCAATTCCTGGTGATCGGCAAGGGCATGACGAAAAGCGAGTCGGTGCCAGCGTCCTTGATGGCTGGATTGTTCGAGTCCCTCATCGCAGCGATCTATCTTGATGGTGGAGGCGATGCGGCGAGTCAGTTCGTGCAACGATTCATGGACCCTGAGATTGAACTGGTAGCCTCGGGACAGTCCGGAGGGAATTACAAGTCACTACTTCAGCAGTTGGCCCAGAAGGACTTTGGGAGTACACCGGTCTACCAGTTGCTCGATGAAAAAGGACCAGATCATGCCAAGTGTTTCAAGGTGGCAGCGCTCGTGAGTGATAGGTTATTTGCCCCGGCTTGGGGGCGTAACAAAAAAGAAGCTGAGCAGAATGCAGCTTGTAATGCCCTGGCCCAGGTTGAAGATCAACCCATTCCTTATCCGTCTGATTGAACAGGAGCGTGTGATGACACGGTGTGTGACACTACTGTCTGGTGGCCTTGATAGCATGTTGGCGATACGCATCATGCAGGATCAGGGTGTCGAAGTAGAAGCATTGAATTTCAAGACCATGTTCACGTGCTGCCAGGACCTCTCGGCCCAGGCAGCAAACCGGCTGGGTGTTCGCTTGACGGTGGTTAGCCAGGAAGAGGATTACCTGAAACTGATCAAGAACCCACGCTTCGGTTACGGCAAGGGTGCCAACCCCTGTGTCGATTGCCGAATCTACATGTTTGAACGAGCGCACAAGTTCATGGAACAAATCGGAGCAGATTTTATCGTCAGTGGAGAGGTTGTGGGTCAGAGGCCGATGAGTCAGAAACGACGGGACCTGGATGTGATTTCGCATCACTCGGGGCTGGAGGATTTGTTGCTGCGTCCTCTATCAGCGAAACTGCTACAGCCGACCCTGCCGGAACGTAAGGGGTTGGTTAACCGCGATCTGCTCTATGCCTTCCAGGGCCGCAGTCGCAAGGGATTGATTCGACTGGCGAAGGCCTACGGGCTTGATGAAGTCCCGACCCCCTCGACCGGGTGTGCGTTGACGGAACCGTTGTTTGGTCGCAAGGTCCATGACTTGATCCAGATCCAGGTCGATCCCCAGCCATGGGATTTCGAACTCGTAAAGGTCGGCAGGCATTTCCGATTCGACGAACAGACGAAAGTTATCCTGGGACGTAACGAGACGGAAAACCACCAGCTGGAATATTCACATGCCTTGCCCCATTCGACGAGCAGCGCGATGTTGGATCCAGAGGATTTCACGGGGCCACTAGCGCTGGTGACAGGACCAGCGACTGACCAGGCCATTGAATTTGCCCTGGGCTTGCTGGCTCGATACGGGTCGCCCAAGGTTGACATTGCAAACACCGTTTGCGTTACGCGTGGTGACCAGGTGACCCGCATGCCCGCCAGTGAACATTCGCGGGCGGAGGAAGCGGTTACCATTTCAAATAGCGCCTGAGCTTTTCTCGGAAGCAGCTCCGGTTGGTGTGGTGGGGATCGCGTTAGGCAGGACTTGCCAGAATTTGCGAACGTCTTCCAGGCAAGAACGTGAGAGTTGGCCCGGGGCATAGGCAGCCTGTGAATACAATCTGCCGATACGACGGACGGCCGGTGTCAACGGATTGCCACGGGTGACTAGCATACGGGTGAACTCGTTTGGTGTCTGGTGTTCCTGCCGGGCTCGACCATGTTCACGAGCCCATGCTTCCAGGGCATCAAAACTGTAGCAAACTAGTTGCTCCACGCTCCATTGATCAGACGCACCGGCATTGAAAGGATTGCGGTAAGAAGCAAATGGACGGTAAATCCGCGGAGCTTCATCTGTTGCCGCCTCCGTCGATTCCTGGGCGGAATCCCTGCGTTGACCCCACAGCCAACGCCAGAAACTACGTAGCTCGGCGATAAATTGGTTGATTGACGCGAGCAACGCGCTGCGATAGCGAAACAGCAGGTAGCAGCCTGTCAGCAAAAGGATCGTGTATAGAACGAGTTTGAGAAGTAACGGAAACTGTTCAGCAAGATGCTTAGGTAACCACGAGTTGGACGGTGGAGGGGTGGCCTCCGGTGGCGGAGAGTCGGGGTTGGTTGAGTTGGCAGTGTCTTCAGGTTGGGTGGGATTGGATCCCGGATCCGACGAGGACTTGTCTGGTTCGGATCCCTGTTGTCCAGGTTGCCCGGAATCCTTGCCGCTCGACTGTCCGGACTCCTGTTTGCCGGCTTGCTGGCCGTCGCCCGGTTGGCTGGATTGTCCCGAGGAGCCGCCTGCCTCGGATCCCTCCTCGGAATCAGCCTGGCCGGAATCGCCGTCCTTTTCTCCTGCCTCGGGAGATCCCTCGGAGCCATCCTTGGCCTGGGGGCCGTCACCGGAACCATCCTCGGAGGGGTCCTGGCCTGTCCCGGGATTTTTTCCGTCAATTCCGTCCTTGCCGATCCCCTGTCGAGAAGATTCCAGGTCCTCCGACGAATTCCAGATTTTTGATAACTGGTTGAGCACGGAAGGCTTGCCAGGTCGTGGTAAGAGCAGGCAAAATAACAGCATGAGGGCGATCAAGGCAGCTCCGGCACCCAGCCAGGTGGCCGCCATTTCCAACGGCATGGTAACTTTTCGTTGACGCAGGTAACGTCGTAATCCCAGGAAACTCGTGGTCAGTAGTAGACATAATCCGCTGACCACGTAGACCGTCAGTAGCAGGAAAGCGTACCGCTGTACGGCCTCGTCTCGTTCTTTCAGGAACCATTGTCCAAATCCAAACAGAGGCAATGCTGCCAGGGAAAAATAGATGACCCACAAACCGGGGGCATGCGCACGCCGCCGTCGTTGGGTCAGTCGTTGCCACCAGTTGCCAGCCGGTTCTTCTACTCCCGGTTGGTAGGAGAGCGTTTCCTCGGGATTGCCGGCCGCCGGGTCCTGGTGCGTGTCATCCAGTCCCAGGTTGCCTAGCAGACCCTCGCCTCCTGCATTCACATGTTCGTTGATCCACGTGCAGTCCCAGGTCAGCTTGTGAGCTGACCACCAGATAATCGCCAGGAGCCCGATGTTGATCAGTCCACTCACCTCGCGCAGTGACTGGGATTGAATTTCTACCAGGTTGGTAACGGCCAGCATGGCGGCGAGTCCCAGCGGGATACTGTACATCACGGCATGCTCGGTTCCCTCTTCCATGGAAATGCGGCCGATCAGTACCGTGGCCATGATGAACATCGCACAGATGAAATGCAGTCGGCCTTCAAAAGGACCATCGTAGAAGACCGTGATCAAAAAAAATGTCAGGCTGCCAATCAAGGACATGATCAACGCCGGGGTGATCGCGATCACGAGATAGTCAGTGAGTGTTTTCTGGAGACGTTGCATGTGCCTGTTCTTGTCTTTTTCGTTCCTGCCGATTGGTCAACGCATCAGGTAATTCTGGCAAACCGTGGGAATTGAGGCCTCGTCCTTCAGTTGGTGAACCGAGATGCCCTGTGCCAGGAGCTTGGCGGAGGTATGTGAAAACGTATAGTCGTCGTGGATGTTTAGGATTGCTGTTACCGCGTAGCCTCGTTGTTTAAGATTTCCCAGGCTGATGGCGGTACTGTCGTTCACTTGTGGCAGAATGGCCAGGATGGAGGCGTCGCGTGGCATGCGGCTGACCGTTTCAGAGGTAAGCTGCTTGAATGTCAGCCCGTCACTTAATTCAATGCGGGCCAGCGTTTCACGAATCCGCAACACCTGGTCTGCCTCTCGCCGCGTATCGATGATCAGTGGTTGCAGTCGATCGCTTTCATCCATCATGGCTGCAGCATTGCGTGCCTGGTGACGGGTGATGGCAGCGCGGTCAAGTCCCTGTTGCCGAATGCGATCCGCCGCATCACGCCCATTCGAGATCAAGCCAATCTGCTGTCCCATCTGCTGGACGGCATAGGCGATCGATGCTGCTGCCGTAACGGCCAACTCGCTACGTACCGGTTCATCAGCAGGATCGTACGCTTGCTCATGGAAATCCAGCAGCAGGGTCACACCAGCGACTGTCGTTGGTTCATAAATCTTACTGTGTAATTGGCCGGTTCGTGCCGAGGCGCGCCAGTGGATGCGATTGAGTGGATCGCCTACTTCATAGCGTCGAATTCCCGCAATCCGAGTGGGGTCTTCATAGAGCCGATAGGACATGCGGACTTCTCCGATCGGACGCCTGGAGGCAATGTCAAAACCCTGTAACGGGATGATCTTGGGGTAGACCATCAGGTAATGAGGATGCTTGCCAACCCGGTAACGACGGTGAAGCCCAAACAGGTCACCGGTTTCCAGGACCGTGGGCCCCAGTTGGAAATAGCCTCGCCGGTGGCAATGCAACTGGTAGTTCATGGTCTTGGATTGCTGGGATCGTAGCATTGCCAGTTGCAGGCAGTTGCCATCCAGTGCCAGTCCCGCGGGAGGTCGGTGTAATGCCCGTTGAGGTAACAGGTCTTCCAGTAATACCCACGGTACGGGAAGCTTGCCGCGATTGTGCACGGTGACGTGAACGACCACCGATTCACCCACCTCGGCAGTTAGGCGATTGCATTTTCGGTCAGCGGTCAGGTGCTGAATCCAGGATTGAGCCAGTAGACGGCTGACGACCATCAGGGTCAGCAGGGTATACATGGCATAGGCCAGCATGTCGGATTGCATCACCTGGGATAGCAGCAATAACAGCCCGGCTCCGACAAACCATTTCATGCCTGTTACCCCGGTGCTGCGAGTGTGGGGACAGCGATCTCAGCAATAATATCACTGATGATGTCTTCCGCAGTGACCTTGCGCAGCCGACTGTCAGGTTTCAGAATCACGCGGTGATTGAGGATCGGCCCAGCGACTCGCTTGATGTCATCGGGTTGTACAAACGTACGCCCACGCACGGCAGCCATGGCCTGGCCGGTACGGAACAGGGCAATCGAGGCGCGCGGGCTGGCGCCCAGGGACAGGTCCTCGTGCTCACGCGTGTCGTGTACGATCTGCAATAGGTACTGTCGCACCTTCTCATCCACGTGTATGTTCCGGATCGCGTCCTGGCAGGCGAGCAGTTCGTCGACCGTGATGACCGGCTGCAGGTCTTCCAGGGGATGACGATGCTGGAGCAAGTCCAGCATCTGCAGTTCCTCGTCCATCTTCGGGTATCCAAGACTAAAACGCATCAGGAAACGATCCAGCTGTGCTTCCGGAAGTGGAAAGGTGCCCTCGTGATCAATGGGATTCTGGGTGGCCAGAACCAGGAAGGGTGGTTTGAGTGGATGGGTCACTCCATCGATGGTCACGCAACGCTCTGCCATGGCTTCCAGTAATGCGGCCTGGGTACGAGGCGTGGCCCGGTTGATTTCATCGGCCAGAACCAACTGCGAGAAGATTGGACCCGGACGAAATTCAAACTCGGTCGTCTTGGGATGAAAAATGCTCGCTCCGGTGACATCCGTGGGAAGCAGGTCAGGCGTGCATTGAATCCGCTTGAATTCACAGCCGACGCTGCAGGCCAGGGCCCGGGCCAGGATGGTTTTCGCTACCCCGGGAACATCTTCCAGCAGGATGTGGCCTTCGGAAAACCAGGACACCATCGAGAGTATTAATTGCGGACGTTTGCCAACAATCACGTTTTCCACGTTGTTGATCACACGCTTGGCAATATCCGTAACATCGATCACGCGAATACCTACCTGGTCAGGAAATGTTGTCCATCATCTTGCCTGTTCATGCTACCGGACACGAAGCCAGTTTGCTAGTTTGCCCGGGTTTAATACGAAATAGAGACCGTTTGACTCCTCCAGGTGGCGACCCGCTAGACCTGGTAGGGCACTGCTAACTGGTAACCGCTGTTAGCCGCCAAAAAGGCCTCGATGCGGTCCTGGTTTTGTAGGGCACCTGGCAGGAAGTCGAGCGCTTCCTGTAGTTTTTCGTCCGGTTCCGCACAGCTGAAGCGAAGGAATCCGCCGCCCGCTTCACCAAAACACTCGCCACCCAGGCAGGCGACGCCAAACTCGTCATCGGCGGCCTGCAAGAGATACATGGCCAGCCCATGTGACGTGATGTTGTAACGATGACAGATCGCGGAAACGTCCGGGAAGACATAAAAGCTGCCACCAGGCGTCAGGCAATTGATATCCGCCATTTCATTCAGTTTGCTGGCCAGGAATTCCACCTTGCCGCGAAAGGTTGCCATGTTCTCGTCTCGCTCGGCCAGGTCATTTTGCAGAGCTGCGACACCCGCTAACTGGACAAACGGTGGCACGCAGGAGAGTGCCGTGTTGGTCAACTTGGCAATCATCTGGGCAATGGCCGGGGAACTGACCGTGAAGCCCAGTCGCCAACCACTCATGCTAAATGATTTGCTGAACGTGTAGGCCGCAACACATTGATCCATCATGCCTTCTTCGGCCAGCAGCGAGTGATGTTTCCCGGTCCAGGCCATCTGGTCATAAGGTTCATCGCAGAACACGGCCACGTTACGGCCGCGCACGAGGTCAGCGAGTCCTTTCAGATCGTCATGAGTGGCGACTCCACCAGTCGGATTGTGAGGACTGTTGAGAAAGATTGCCTTGGGGGTCGGATCCTCGTCCAGGAATCGTTCAACGTCATCCAGGTTCGGTCGAAAACTGTTTTCCTGTCGCAGGTTGGAAAACGTAATACGGCCCCCACGGCGGTCGATGTTCGGAATGTACGTAGGAAAATAAGGGCTGAAAACCAGCACGCCATCTCCCGGGTTCACGAAAGCCTCGCAGAACAGTGTTTCAAAGTTCTTGGCACCGGGTCCAGCGACCACGCAGTCGGCCGTCGCCGGTACCTGGTATTGTTGCTGTACATAGTCTGCTGCAGCCTGGCGGAATTCTGGTAAGCCAGTCGACGGTCCGTAGTGGCAGTGATCGGCCTCGATAGCCGCAATGCCGGCCGCTGCAGCTGACCGTGTCGTGGGAAAAGGACTGTCGCCAATTTCCAGTTCAATGACGTTCTTGCCCTCGGACTTGAGACGCTTGGCGATGGCCAGGACATCAAAGGCGGTTTCCGTTGTAATTCCGTTTGCCAGCTTGCTGAATTCTACTTGCATGTCGTTTCCTGTCGTGGCCGGTTTCGATGGAGTTCGCACACCGGGCCAGGTGGGCGGACTTCTTGAGACACGTTGGCTATTGTGACCACCAGAGACGGCTAATGGCAACCAGTGGTAAGCCAAACCATGGCAATTCAGGGGACTTTTCCCGAGATGAATCCACGTCCTGAAACGTCTGGACAGCAGGACCAGGGGTTACGCCAGCAGCGGTTTAATCACATGCCCATGAACATCCGTCAGGCGACGATCAATCCCGTTATGTCGGACGGTTAGTCGTTCATGGTCGATCCCCAGCAGGTGCAGGATGGTTGCATGAATGTCATAGACCTGGGTCGGATTGTCACGATCCAGCGGCTTGTATCCCCACTGGTCACTGGGCCCGTGAGAAATGCCACCCTGGATGCCTCCTCCGCAGAGCCAATTGGTAAAGACATAGGGATTATGGTCCCGACCCTTGCTGCCCTGTGTTGAAGGCATGCGGCCAAATTCGGTGGTCCAGAGAATGATCGTATCGTCGAGCAAGCCACGCTGCTCCAGGTCCTGGATCAAGGCGGCGGTTCCCCGGGCCATGCCCATGGCCAGCGGTCCATGGTCCCGCGAGATGTCCTCATGGCTATCCCAGTTGCGCCTGGGGAAACTATTGTCATTGCCAGACCAGATCTGAACAAAACGAACTCCCCGTTCCAGCAACCGTCGTGCGATCAGGCACTTGCGACCAAAATACTCGATTTCTTCCGGTACATTGATCGTTTCCGGATAGGTCCGTCCGGCCTGTTCCAAACCGTACATTTTCATGATGTGTCCAGGTTCGCCGGACAAGTCCAGTGCTTCGGGAGCACTGAGCTGCAGCTTGGCAGCAAGTTCGTAAGATCGAATTCTTGCCTCCAGCCGATCGTCTCCCGGACGCTGTTGCTGGAATTCGCGGTTAAGGCGGTTGATGAGAGAGAGTCCGGCCTGGTCGCTGTCTGCCGTCACGAACTTGCTTTGGGCCTTCAGGTCGGCGATGGGATTCTTTCGTTGAGGGAAGACGGTGGTGCCCTGGGTGTCGGTGGGGAGAAAAGCTGCCCCCCAGTTCTTGGGGCCATTAGATGCATAGCCGCGATGGTCCGGCAGTACCACGAAGGTGGGTAACTCATCGTTCAGGCTGCCGAGACCGTAGCTGATCCACGATCCCATGCCGGGAAACCCGGGGCGTTGAAAACCGGTAGCCTGCAGGTAGGTCGCCTGGCTATGGACTCCGGTCTTGCCCACCAGGTTATGTACGAAAGCCATCTTGTCGACGCAGGCACCTAGTGGGGCGACCGCATCACTGAGCATCTTTCCAGATTTTCCGTACGACTTAAACTTGAAAGGTGACTTCATCCACGGTCCCAGGCCGTTCTGGAAAGCCTCCACGTGTTCGCCGAAGTCTGATTTTTCCCCATGATGTTTTTCCAGGGCGGGCTTGTGATCCCAGAGATCCAGGTGACTGGCCGCACCCCCCATGAAGAGCTGGACGATACGCTTGGCCCGCGGTGGATGGTGCAGTACCCCTCCGAGGATACCTGGCGTGCCAGCCGCCTGCACCGATTCATTACCCAGCATATTGGCCAGTGCGATGCCACCGAGGCCGCCTCCGGATTGCCAGAGGAAATCACGCCGATTCATTGCCGGAAAGTGGCGATCGGTGTGCGGGAAAGCAGAGGTGTTAATACGTTGTGTCATGACCTAGTCGATGTAAACAAATTCGCTGAGATTGAACAGGAGACGACAGAGATTAGGAAGTCCGAACTGCGTCGCATATCGAGATAGCTGCTGGCGTTCCGCAGGACTCGCCGTGCGTCCACTGATTAACCAGACGGCACGCGTGACCTGGGACGTCACGTCCGAGTGTTCCCGCTGGAGTCGACGGGCAAAATGTTCTGCCATGGCGAGTGTGAAGTCGTTGTTGAGCAGCGAAAGGGCCTGTAACGAAGTAAGGGTTTCCATGCGCTGCGGCGTACTTTGCGATGAATCGGCACAGTCGAGTGTCGTCATGAACGGATCCGGTTGGGAGCGTACCACGAAACGATAGACGGAGCGACGATGTGAATCGGCATCGTTCGGATCGTGCTTGTGATACTCGTAGTGCGGTGAATGCGCCGTTTTTTCAAGCTTGAACAGGTAGAAGCCGGGGCCAAACATCTTCAGGTCCAGTCGACCACTGGCCGCCAGGATAGAGTCGCGAATTTCTTCAGCCTCCAAACGTCGACGGTTCATCCGCCAGAGATACTGGTTGTTACCGTCAATCCGGGTATTGCCAGGGTTCACGCGACTGGACAGGCGGTAAACCGCACTGGTTACAATCAACCGGTGAATCTGCTTGATCGACTGACCTCCGTCACGGAATTCACAGGCCAGCCAGTCGAGCAGTTGAGGGTGCGTGGGCTGCATGCCCATCCGCCCAAAATCGTTGGGTGTCTGTACCAGTCCCTGCCCGAAATGGTAAAGCCAGATGCGATTGGCTAACGATCGCCAGGTCAGTGGGTGTCGTTGGTCCGTGATCCAGCGTGCCAGTGCAACCCGTCGATCACTCTCGGTGTGTTGGTCGTCGAGTTGAAAGCGTGGTAAGGACGCGTCGCCCAGCGGAGGTACGTCGGCAGTTACCTGTTTTCCAGGTTTCTGGATGTCACCACGCGTGAGCACGTGGACCGGGCGAGGTTTACCGCCGGTCGGTTTGAAGTTCCCCTGCGGTTTAAACATGCTGGCTGCAGCGTAGACCATGCGTCCCGCCGGTAGCTTGCGAATCTGGCCGGCTACTTGGGAGAGCTGTTTTGTTAATTCCTTGCTGCGAGCCTCACGCTCGGGAGTATGAATTCGAGCCAGGATGGCCTGGCGTTTCTTCCGCTCTTCGGCCAACTGGCGACTGGCCGTTGGATCCTTCGCCCTGGCCCAGATGCCGTCCGTTAGATTGTTCCTGGACCAGCGAGGTGCGGCCTGGATAGAGTCCAGTGACGTGACCGGTTTCTTGAGAGCCAGGTTGGCCTGCTGGGAGTCCAGGATCCGGACTTCCGCCAGGGCCAGTATGTAGTCAGCGGAACGAGGGGCCAGGTGATTGGCGGTGATTCTCAGGTAACGTGCGGCGCGGCCGACGTTGGATACTCGATAGGGTACTAGTCCAGGATTGGAGAAATCGGCCTGCGTCTCGTCCGCGATGCGGTGGACCTTGTCCTGGAACTTTGGATCGTCCGACAGTTCCACTCGGAATCGCACGGGAAACCCGAAGCCTGCACCGATCTGGTTGAAATCATCATGGCAGGGATGCAGGACGACCGCCTGGATTGCCTGCGATTTTCCGAGATCAACCTGGACCCACTTCGAAAGGTTCTGTTTCGGGCTCAGTTGGCTGTGATAACCAAAGGCTGGATGCTTTTTGCCAGCAGTTTCCATTGCTGCCAGTCGCGTGATCTCGCGATTGAGCGTGGCCAGTTCCGGCCCGCCAGCTTTTTCTATTTCTTGATCCAGGGCCTTTTTTTGTTCTTGGAGTTCAGCCTGTCGTGACGTCAGCTGTTGACGCTGTTGCTGGATCACCTGGCTGGTGTCGTAAGGTCGTTCGGCCCGATCAACGGCGGCAAAAACAGCCTGGAGTGAGTAGTAATTAGCCTGGGTAAAAGGGTCAAATTTATGATCGTGACACCGAGCACACTGGATGGTCGTGCTTAAGAAAGTATTGAACGTATTGGTAACCATGTCATCTCGATCGAGGTGTCGGGCCACGCGTCCGTCGATCTTTGATTCGGGAACTTCCACGTGTCCGATAAAATCCCAGGGGCCGGCAGCGATGAAACCTAATCCAAGGATGCCATCGGCGGTTTCCGGGAAAAGTGCATCACCGGCAATCTGCTCCTGGACAAAACGCGAGTAGGACTTGTCCTGGTTAAAGGAACGCACTACGTAGTCCCGGTACGGCCATGCATTGGTTCGTAACTTGTCCTTGTCGTAGCCGCATGTGTCCCCGTACTTGACCACGTCGAGCCAGTGTCGTCCCCAGCGTTCTCCGTAGCGTGGGGAGGCCAGCAACTGGTCAACCAGTTTTTCGTAAACCAGCGGATCCGTAGACTTCACGAAGGCTCGCATTTGGTGGGGTGTAGGTGGTAAACCGGTGAGGTCGTAATAGAGACGTCTTACAAGTGTCCGACGGTCTGCGGCGGGAACCGGGGTTAACTTGCGCTGCTCACGCTGCGAAACGATAAACCAGTCAATCGGAGTTCGAGCCCAGGCCGTTCCCGTGCTGGAAATTTCCGGTAGTGGTGGACGTTGGAGTGGCTGATAGGCCCACCATGCCTGGGGACGTGACTGGAGTACGAAATTCTCAGGCCATTGAGCGCCCGACTGGATCCATTGAGACAGAATCTTGACCTGATCGGTCGAGAGAGGCCGACCATTCTTGGGCATCTCGGGATTTTTGCCGGAGACATAGTCGATCAACAGGCTTTCGGCGGGCTTGCCGGAAACAATGGCTGGACCGGATTCTCCACCCCGCAACAGGTGTTGGCGGCGGGAAAGATCGAGTCCACCCTTGGGCTTATTCCCACGGTGACAATCCAGGCAATGTTGCTCGAGAATGCCAGCAACCTGTTGTTGGAAATGACGTGTTGCAGTCGTTGGGTCGACAGCACTTGCTGTTGCTGAGAAAAATAACAGCAAGGCAACGCTCACCAAGACCGCCAGCAGGCGGTAACGAAAAGGTGATTGTCGGCCAGTAACATCGTGCAATGATGACATTGAAAAGTCTGGTCCCTGCGTGGAAAGCTATCGTGCGATCTGTGGGGGTGCTGGTATTATAGTCCACTACGGGATACCTGTTGACCCGGAGTGTGAGGAAACAGCAGGTTTCCCGAGGACACTTCACGAGTCGGTGGTTTGAGGGCGTATATCCAGTGCCCGATGAAAGACATTATCTACACCACCCCGCCAGCCCATTGAGGATTGGCAGCATTCATTTTGGGCATCGACCTGCTGCTCGACCAGGTCGCCGAGAATGAAGGTAATGGTTTCCTTGCCAGCCAGGTAATGATTCGTCTGACCGATCCTGTTTTCAAGATGCATGGGTGCTACTCGTTGTTGTAGAGAATCTATGCTCTTTTGTTTAGCATGAGGGACGAACAGGGCGCGTTGTATCTTGACGTTGACTTGCTGCTGTGGTCCTGCCATGGTGCTTATCCAAGGTGAGTGTTGCGTGTCGATGTACCGCCAGGTGGCGGGGAGCTGGATATGAATCACACTACGTCATCCGAACAGGACCCGGGAATATTTCCCTGGATCATCCGTGCCCTGGGGCGTGTTGGTTATCGTTGCGTGCAATTGTTCGTGTTGCTGGTTTGCCTGTGGACCGTGGGAGCGATCTGTTATTGCCCGGAACTTCCCTCCTGGCTGGGACGCCTGCTGGCGTGTGGTTATCTGCTGGGGGTTCCCTGCTTGCTGTATCGTTCTGATAAGCCGTGGGAGACCGTGCGGATTCCGCTGGCAATTGCCCTGCTGGTAATGTTACTACAGCCGTGGATTGTTGCTTCCAACGACCGACCCTGGGCAGCGGATCAGGCTATTTTGCCCCGGGCCGAGATCCAGGGTAATCAGGTTACGATCGAGAACGTCCGGAACATGACCTATGCAGATCCGGAACATTTCGTTGTCCAGTACAGTGCTCGTACTTTTAACGTGGACCAGGTTGATTCGATTTGGTTTGGAGTGCAGGAGTTTTCCTCGTTCCAGGGTCTGGCACATACGTTCCTGACATTCGGGTTTCGTGATGGGGATGCATTAAAGTACGTTTCCGTGTCCGTGGAAATTCGTAAAGAGGTGGGAGAGGTCTTCTCGCCGGTCTCTGCGCTCTACCGGCAATTTGAACTCATGTATGTCGTGGGAGAAGAACGAGATCTATTGGGCCAGCGAGCCATTGAACGCGAGGATGTGGTTTATCTTTACCCCATGCGAGCGAGCCAGGAGCAGATGAAGCAGATGTTCCTGGACGTTGTAGATCGCATAAATGGTTTAGCAGACCATCCGGAGTTCTATCACACCTTCACCAGTAACTGTACAAACAACCTTGTTTACCATCTCAACCGATTGACGCCTGGAATTGTACGCTCCAGTAGCCTGGGGATTGTTTTTCCCGGCTATTCCGATCGAGTCGCTTTTAACCTGGGGCTGATCGAGACGGACCAGGGGTTCCAGGAAACGAAGCAACGCTACCGGGTCGACCAGTTGGCGCAAGAGATTGGCCCAGCGGACGATTTCTCGTCCCGGTTACGTGAAAAAATTCAGCAGCGATAACAGGCAGAATCGCTCTCAGGTATCGGCTCTCCCAGGCTTCTAGTGAGCCCAGTCGCCACCCTCGAGTGGATTTCCGTCGCGGCGATCCCCCAGCCGTTGATAGACCATGTAGTCGAGGGTCTCTACCAGCAGGTGAACGGAGCCATCGGCGAACACGAATTGTGCACCACCTTTATGCTGCGATCGAAATCCCTGGTCCGTGACAAAGTTGTACCAGTGACTGCAATCCCCGGCGCCCGGATGCCCAGGATCCCCGACCCCGCGAATGGGGTAGTTAATGGGACCCGTGGTGGCCGTCCAAAGTGAGTCAAAGTACATCCAGCCCCAACGCTGATGGGACGCCTTGTGAGGAAGGATTTCACCCATCGCAATCACTTGCGAGGTCCCGTCGGTAATGTCCCGGAACTTGGCCGCCCAACTGCCGCGAGCAAAGACACCGGAAACGCGATAGCCACGTCCCTCGGTCCCCCAGGTCGCACCACCCGTGCCAAACACGTTGCCCGGGTAATCTCGACACCAGTTGCCATTGGATTTCATGTAGCTGGAACCCAGCGATTGCGCGTAACACGAAATTGCACGATCTCGCATAGGATTGGTCCGCGTGACGTAGGGATCGACGTTCGCAGATGGACACAGGAAGGTCTCGATGATCTGGGATCGATGGAACTTGCCGTCCGCTCCCTTTTTGTCCTCGAACTGCCGTGGGTTATCACTCAGGATATACCAGGGGCCACTGGAGCCCGTGCCTGGCTGACAACCAGCCCGGGTAAAGTCCAGGTCCTCGAAAAGAGAGTTCTGTTCGATGAAAGGCAGTAACTTGACCAGTATTCCACCCTTGCTGCTGTTGTACCAGGCAAAACCATTCTTGGTTTGCCGCGTCCAGAAATACATGCCACAGTGTGGCAGGCTCTTGTACGTTTCATGGTAGGTGTGAAGTGCAACGCCTAGCTGCTTGAGATTGTTACCACATGACATTTTACGAGCAGCTTCGCGAGCTGCTTGGACCGCAGGTAGCAACAAGGCGACCAGGATGCCGATGATGGCAATAACGACCAGGAGTTCTACAAGCGTAAAACCCCGACGAGGTGATTTTTTCATGGTAAACAGTTCCAGACGAAATAGAAAAAAATAAGGCGTGGAAAGTGACTTCTGTTGACCCAAGATTAAAAAAACGAAGGAATTAATAAGGAAGGAATAGGGAGGGGCTAAAGAAATCACCTTTAAGTATAAGATGTCACGATTTATATCGCCAATTGGATTTTGAGCAAAACATAGCAAAGATTGGGTTTATTTTCCAACAGCATAGAGCCGTTCGTAGGCTCGCAGGTAGACAATTCCGCCACTAATCGCAGGTGTTGCATAGAAAGTGCCTTCTAACTTGTTGGTAGAGAGGACTTTACCATCTCCCTTGCTGCTCACGACAGAACATGTGCCATCGGTAGAGAGGAAATAAACGCGATCGTCACCCGCAACCAGCGAAGCGTGGTACGGTCCCTGGGGGAGCCGCTTTTGCCAATGTTGTTTTCCTGATTTAAGGTCCAGGCAAGTGGCGATCCCCTTGTCAGTTACCAGGTAAACCTTCCCCTGGTAGCAGACCGGAGTCGAGGAATCAGGAGTCGTCTTGCTGAGTTTCCACAGCTGTTGCGATTGCGTGACATCACCATGACCGTCCGTACCCAATGCCATCACGTGGCCGAGTCCACCTCCCCCCGGGTTTGCTGATGTGGCGACCACCACTCCCGCAGCAGAGACCGGTGAGGCAATGATGCGACCGTAGGGGCTATCAATATCCAGCCCGCTACTGACCCAGATTTGCTTGCCATTTTTCAGGTCATAGGCCGTGACGTGATCAGAGCCTGAAATGAGCAAGGCGGAGTGCTGGTTGTGCTGGAAGATCGCTGGTGTTGAATAGGCATCGGGGCCATCGTCCTTGGCAGGTAACTTGCGATCTGTTTTCCAGGTTTGTTTTCCGGTGTTCTTGTCCAGGGCTACCACGTAGGAAGCTCCCTTGGTCAGGCAGGAAACGTAGAGCAAGTTACCCCACATACGCGGTGAAGAGCCCATTCCAAAGGTGATGTCGTAGGCCCCGTAGTCCTTGACCATGTCACGCTGCCAAACGACCTGGCCGGTCTTCGCTTCCAGGCAAACCAATAGTCCGTTTCCGAAGAACGCCCAGATATGGTCTTCGTCCGCAATCGGTGAGGGAGTGGCGGCGTTATGGCGGTGAGCGTACAGATTGGCAGGCCCCTTGGCTACCAGGTTTCCCTGGCCGACACGCGTCTCGCGTAATAGCTTGCCCGTGGCGCGGTCAATCGAGATGATCCACAGCGATTTGTCTTTCTTCTGTGTCGTCAGGTCAATACGTTTGCTGGTTACCGCTGGCGAAGAATTGGATTGTCCTGCCAGTGGAATGCTCCAGCGGATTCCCTGGGTGGAGTTCCATTCAGTTGGCAGGTCCGTTTCACTACTGACACCTTGTCCCGTACTGCCGAGGAACTGGTTCCACTCAGTTGCCTGGCAAGGCAAGCATAGAAACAGGCACAGCATCAAGGTCGAGATCAGGGCGCGGTAGGTCATGGGGGGCTCCCGTGTTAAGTGTGAGTGGATAAACCGTTTTCTGATGATAATCCAGTTCAGGCTTGTTTCTCAATGGACGCGCGGTAGAAATCTCTGAAAACAGAATCATCTCTCATGGTTCTTGGTATCCAACTGCTGGATGAAGCACTTGAGATTCTATTGTAGTAACGTGTGCCGGCGGACCTGCGATGAGTGTCATATGGTTAACATGGAGATGCATCAAGTTGGTAGAATCGTAGCTGGCGATTTCCTCACGGATCGCCGGACGGCTTTTTCAGCAGTTGATGTTGTCGAGATAGGGGTGGCAAATTGCAATCTTTAACGCAGCACGAGAAATGGCTCCTGGGGGGGGTCCTGGTCCTGCTGGGAGTCGCCGGGGCAACCACGAGGTCAGCGGAGGAAACGAGAACGGCTTCCCTGGAACGATTTGGGTACTCAAATGACAGGCAGGGGGTTCATCGTTGCCTGGAGGATCTATTGCCCGGCGAACCCTACCGGGCTCGATTGAGCCAGTTGATTGAGCAACTGGACGATAATCGCTTCGCAGTACGTCGGCAGGCACAGTTGGCTCTGGCTAAACAGAAGTTTATCCCCGATGATATTTTGCGCCGTGCCCTGGGACATGCCAGCCTGGAAGTCCGCTCGGTCGCCAGGCGTTTGTTGACGACCCATTCCAGGGAACACCGAGAAGAACTCGTACAGGCTCTCCTGGAAGTGATTGGACAACACCAGGTTCGCGGTTTCGTGTCGCCATTGCTGGTTGCTATCGAACAAAACGAATCCTTGATTCAATGGGATGGAGCGATCAATGCGGTCAGGGTGACGGCTCGAACGGGTGATCGAAACCAGTTGGAAAAGGCGTTGCAGAACAAGTCGCCCTTGATCAGGGCAGCGGGGGCAACTGCGATTTTCCAGCTTTGGGGGCCCGAGTCCTTGGAGTCCTTGAAACCACTGCTTGAGGATTCTGATGATCGTGTACGACTGGTTGGAGCCACAGCCTATGCAAATCATGGGCGCCGCGAATGCCTGGGCCCCTTTGTGGCACTATTGGATTCTGAGCGTTTTGTAGTTCGCTGGAAAAGTGTCTTGGCGTTGAGGTCAATCAGCGGTAAGAAATTTGGCTACCAGCCCGCTGCTGAAACGCTGGAACGTAAAGCCGCTGTCGCCAGGTGGCAGCAATGGTTGGTTGCCAACCGAGACCAGATTTCATGGCAGGGACCGATCACGCTGCCGGCTGAACTCGTGTTGTTTAACGGGGAGGACCTGCGTGGTTGGCAGGAAGTTGCCGGGGGGCGGTTGTTGGATCGCCCCCAGAACTGGCAAGCCAAAGATGGTGTTCTTCGGTGCGGCACCGGAGCGCGGGGATATTTGCGTACCCGGGAAGCATTCAGGAACTACCAGCTGAAATTGCAGTGGCGCATGCTAACCGGTGCCGGTGACAGCGGCGTTGGCCTCATGATGGTTGCTGCGGACGGAAATGAAGCGGCTTGCCTGGAGGTGCAGCTGCACACCGATAATTCCGGCGATCTATACATTATTGGTGGGTTCGTGGCGAATGCTGCCGGCAAAAAGATTTCGTTTCGTGCCCACAAGCTTCAGCCCAGTAACGAGAAAGGGGTCGGACAATGGAATGACATGGAGATCCAGGTTCTCAAGGGGGAGGTTACCGTCAAGGTAAATGGTCTGCTGCAGAACAAGGCTTCCGGATGCCATCAGCAACCGGGCAAGATTAATCTGCGAAATGAGGGCAGCGTTGTAGAATACCGTCGTATCACCTTGTTGCCACTGGACTGATTTAACGGTCACAGAGTCTCAGGCCAGAATTACAGGTCCGTATGAATGGTCTGGAAATCTGTCAGGATCACTAGATAGTCATTTTCCGGTGGTTGGTAAAGAAGTTGTGACTGGAAAACACGCGGATTCTGGTTTCAATTGAGCATCTATAAGAAAAGTCATATAATCAGTTCAGCCACTTGGCCGCCGTCGGCAAATGAACGGCGATGTAGCCAAGGATATGTTTGCCAGAGAGGTCCGAGTTTGTCCTGCAATAAGATCACTGTCAGAGAGAGGGAAATCATGAGAGGCTTTCGGGAAGATCTTGTGGGTAGCGCCCGGTTTGTCCAGCGGCGAATTCTGGGAACTTTGTTGACAGTCTGCATGGGCTTGCTGGGGATCCTCCAGGCAGAAGGCCAGGAACCGTCAACCGAACTTCAGCATCCGGCAGATGCGTTTCACCTGCAGTTGCAGAGTGGCAAGAGAGTGGACGTGCGCAAGTTAATGCAGACGGACCAACGTGATTACAATAAGCGACTGGCCAAGCAAGAGGCGACCAGGCAGTTTGCCAAGATCAATCATGCTAACGGGAAACCATACCTGTTTGTTTCACGGCGGGGAACGAAGTTGTTTGGTCCTCTGGCAGGTCGCTATGACAATGGTACCCCCATGATTTGCGCGACTTACGTGGTCGGTAACCGTCATGGATCGCTGTTGTGCTGGGATGAGGAAGGGCGTCCACTGGTCTACGAGCAGTACCAGAATGGGAAAAGACAGGGTTTACGTTGCATGTTTAAATCTTGCAGCGAGGCCTGCAAGGAAGGACATCTCTGGTTGGCCGAGGAATGGGTCGATGGACGACGGGTTGCCAGTCACTTGAAAACCGAGCAGGGCCAGGAAAGTAGCGAGGGGGTGTTGAATAACCAAAACACGGACTACCTGGCGGCCATGAAAGCACTGACGGATTTCGAGGGAACCTTGGCCAAGAACGAAAAGCAGTTGAAGATATCCATGGTCCAGCTTGACCAGTACGAAAAACAACTGGCCCAACTGGCCCGCGCACGGGCCCTGGCAGCGATGATTGCGTATCAACAGCGAGCGCTGGGTGGTGGATCCCCTCTTTCTTACGGCAGGGCCCCCGTTTGCCGGACGGGTGGTGGCTGACGGTAAGTCAGCATGCAGGCCAGTTCGGCCTGCCCTGGACCTGTTGGCAGGTCCGTATCTGCTACAATGCTTCCCACGCCGGTGGGCTGGTTTGCGCCTCCCACAGGTGTTGTTTCTGCTCGCAGACGCGTTTGCCCTTAGAGAATTGACCTGGTATCGACCGAAGGAAGCCGATTGATGAAGCTCGCATCCGTACTGACCCCCATGTCCGATGAAAATCTTGCCCTGGCAGCTCAAACAGGGGTCGATTGTATCACGCTGAGATACCAGGGGCCCGAGAAGTCGGATTGGCAGCCCGCGCTCGATCGGATTCGCGCTCATGGCTTGCAACCAGCCGCCGTGGAAGATGCCATCGCCATGGAAAATATTATCCGTGGAACCGCGGAACGTGATGGCGAGATCGAGGGAATTATCAAGCTGATCGACATCATGTCAGAACTGGAGATCCCCGTCCTTTGCTATAACTTCATGGCCGGTACGGATTGGGTACGGACGCGAGTTGATTTACCCGAACGAGGCGGTGCCGTGGTAACGCAGTTTGACCTGGACCAGATTGACCTTGCCGTTTCGTTGGATGATGCCGGGCGCAGCCTGGAACACGAGGTCCTGACCCAGGACCAGCTGTGGCAAAACCTGGGCTATTTCCTGGAACGCCTGGTACCCCATGCTGAAAAACGCGGGATAGCCCTGGCCATGCACCCGGACGATCCACCACTGGATGTTTTCATGGGCCGTGCCCGAATTATGAATAGCGTGGAAAACTTCCTGAGGCTGGTTTCACTGGTTCCCAGTCCCGTTAATGGGATCTGCTTTTGCCAGGGAACGTTTGCCGAAATGGGTGTTGATATTCCAGCCGCGATCCGGCAACTGGGCCCCTTTATTCGCTACGTGCATTTTCGCGATATCCGCGGCACCCGGGAATCATTCGCGGAGACCTTTCACGATAACGGACCGACCGACATGGTGACGGCGATTCGTACCTATCGCGAAGTTGGCTTTACCGGCCCCATTCGACCCGATCATGTTCCGCAGTTAATTGGAGAGGATGATGGTGAGCCGGGGTATACCATGCTGGGTCGCTTGTTTGCCTACGGATATATGAGAGGATTGATGCAGGCTGCAGAACACGAGGGTAACTGAAAGCGGGCCGACCACGGCCCAGGAAACCTTAGCGGGAACGAACATCATGGCGAACGTCTATCATTTTGGTGCCGTGGGCGATGGCAAGAGCGATGACACGGTGGCTCTGCAACATGCCCTGGAAGCCGGAGAAGGTATCCTCGACCTGAACAAGGGGACCTACCGCATCACCCGTCCGCTGGTGATCGATCTCACGAAACAAGGATATGGTGCGGTTCGTGGTGCCGGAGGCGCCTCGCGGATCGTGATGGCGGGTGCCGGACCTGCCCTGCGGATCATCGGGGATCATCGGGGAACTGCGAGTCCTGGCACGTACCAGCCCCATACCTGGGAAAAAGAAAGGATGCCACAGATTTCCGGGTTGGAAATACTCGGGGAACATCCGGAAGCGGTTGGCATCGAGTTGCGCAAGACGACCAAGACCACGATTACCGGGGTGCTCGTTCGCGAATGTAAGCACGGCATTCACCTTGTGGAGCGAAATCGTGATTTCGTTCTGAGTGATTCTCACCTGTTGAATAATCATCATTTCGGATTATTTTTTGATGATTGCAACCTGCATCAGATTATCGTGCATGGCAATCATATCAGTTGGAACAAGAAGGCCGGAATCAAGTCGCTTAACGGAGATGTGCATAACCTGCAGATCACCGGTAACGATATCGAGTACAACAATCATCCGGGTGTGGATAAGTCACCTGCGGGAGAACCGAGAGGGGCTGAGATCTGGTTCGAGGCACCAACCGGCGTCATCAGTGAAGTGACCATTGCTAGTAATACCATCCAGGCAACCATTCAGCCGGGTGGTGCCAATGTCAGGATTCATGGGGCGCCTACTACGTCACCACGTGCCGCACGCCTCGTCACGATTACAGGGAATGTGCTGGGTAGCCAGACCCGGGGTATCGAGCTGCGACATGTCCAGCGGATCGCCATCACGGGCAATACCATTTATGATTCGCAGGACCTGTCCATCCTGGCGTCCCATTGTGCAGGAATTGCTGTCGGCTCCAACACGTTGGTCTGGCGTGGGGAGGACGAGGATCCACCCCGGGATGGGATCCGGCTGGAAGATTGTGATAACGGGGCGCTGACTGGCCTGGTCACGCGTCGTCTTTGCTCCGGATCCGCTACTGCAGGCGCAGCCTTTACGCTCGTTCGCTGCCGGGATGTCGCCGTTAGCGAGTGCCAGATTATTGACCCCCTTCACCGGGGAGTTGAACTGGAGGATTGTGAACGCTGCCGCGTTTCCAGTAATAGTATTATTGACCGTCGAGAACAACATTCCATGTTGCAGGCCGTTCGTGTGCGAGGTAAGAGCCGTGACAACCTGGTGCAAAATAACCTGCTGGGTGGCTCTCGTGAGAAGCTGCTTGATATCGCACCCGGTTCGTCCGTCCTCCAGGGCAATGTAGAGATCAAGGAATAGGCGTGTCGCCAGCATCGTTTTAGCAATTCGTGACAGGAGAACTTGGTATGCGTCAACAATCACTGGACCGTCGTCACTGGCTGCAGGCAGCGGCTGGTTCCCTGGCAGGGTCCTGCTTCGCGACACGCTACGCCCAGGCAATTGACTTCAGTAAGCCGGTGCCCGAGGCCGAGAAACTGACAGGTTATCTCAATGGATCCCAGGTTTTGATTCGGTGGAACAATCGTCTTTTGACCGGATATCGTGCCCATGCCAGTCTCAAGTATCCTTACTTCAATCCACTGGCAGGACCTGCCAGTGGTCTGTCGGTAACGGCAGAGTCCGCATTGCCCTATCCACATCATCGTGGACTCTGGCTCGGCTGTGATCCGGTCAACGGAGGAAATTATTGGAGTGATGGTCCACTGACGCAAGGACAGATCAAGTCCACGAAGCTGGAGTTAGCAGAGGCGGACAAGAGATCCGCGCAATTCGCAAACCACTGTGATTGGGTGCGGCCAGATGCCCCTTCGCCCTTGAAAGACGAACGGCTTTTCACGGTCCGTGTATTGGGAGACCATGCCTGGGTGATTGATGCCGATATCAAGCTGCTGGCCCAGGAGGATGTTGCGATCAAGAAAGCGAAGCATTCCCTGTTTGCGATGCGGGCAGCCAGCGATATTTCACCCAGTTATGGTGGTGTCCTGATGAACTCCGAGGGAGGCGTGGGTGCTAAGGGGACGTATGGGAAACCGGCCCGTTGGTGTGGTTACCATGGTAAGCGGGCGGCACAGCCGAAGGTCGTCGAGGGCATTGCCATCATGGAACACCCCGAGAATCCCTGGGGACCATGCCCCTGGTTTACCCGGGAGTATGGACACCTGTCCCCCTCACCGTTCAATTTCCTCAAGGAACCCTGGGTATTTGAGAAGGGAGCCACCCTGCGAATGCAGTACCGCGTGGTCATCCATGCCGGGACTCCCACCGAGGCTGGTCTCGATAAGATCTACCAGCAATGGGTCGCAGGTTAAAGGTAAGCAATCGCGGGGCGTTTGTTGCCAGCGTGGTTTTGATGCAAGGAAAAGAAAGTTGGTAAAGAACAAGGTTGTTCATGTGATGGGATGGTTCCTGGGGCTCTGCTGCCTGGGTTGCCTTGGCTGTGGCAACGCCGGATCGCTGGCGGAATGGCAGCAAATGGGTGGGCGTGTGTCACTCAATCCAGAGGGAGAAGTGGAGTCTCTTTACCTGGGACGCACGCCCGTGACGGACGCCGATCTTGAGAAATTGGCAACGCTACCCCAACTGAAACAGTTGTTTCTTAACGAGACGAGTATCACCGACCAGGGGCTTCACCATCTGCAGGTCCTGGGGCAGCTGGTCTACCTGGACCTGGAGTCCTGCGAGGGAGTCTCGGATGCCGGCCTGCCACACTTGCTGGAGATGCAAACGTTGCAGGCAGTCAATCTTCTCGATACCCGGGTGACTGCCGTTGGTATCGATCGCTTTGCCAGCGAACTGCCAGACTGTCGCGTGGCCAGCCTGGTGAAGCATGCCTCGCCCGGCAATCGTAATGTTGTCGAAGACGATGCTGCTGATGACCTGGCGTCACGGCAGGTCATCGAGGGGCTGATAGCCAAGCAACTTGAGAAACCGTTTGCAGAAATTTCCCAGCGTGAACTTGATCAGCTGCGAATGCTTTACCTGCTAAATGACAATATTTTCAGCCTGGAACTCGCCACGGACCTGGTCGGTCTGGAGGTGTTGACGGTCAAAAGCAGGAATTTGCGAGGCTTGCAGGGCATGGAGAAGTTAAGCCAGTTGAAAAAATTGTCGGTTACAGCAGGTAACCAACTTGATGATCTGGCGGCATTGAGTGGCCTGGAGTTTCTCGTGGAATTGCAGTTGGCTGAGTGCCGGATTGCTGACCTCGGCCCCTTGGAAGGACTGTCGAGGTTGCGGGTCCTGCACGTCTCGGAGAGCGAGGTCGTGGACCTGGAACCACTGAGAAATATGAAGTCATTACAGGAAGTGTGGCTGCCTGATAACCATGTTAAGGATTTGGGTCCACTGGGCGGATTGTCGCAGTTGGAAGTTCTCTACCTGGCAGATAATCCAATTCAGGACTTGGCATCTTTACATGGGTTGTCATCGTTGAAGCTGCTGGATGTGCGGCGGACCCGGGTGAGTCCCGCTGAAATCGAGAAATTCAAGGCAACGTTGCCCGACTGCAAGGTTCGCCATTAAGCCTGTCGTGTTTTAGGAAATTGTGTGACCTAGCATTTTAGTTAAGGGTGAGCGATGCAACGAGAACAGATCTTGAAAGAAGCACGATCCATTCAGGAATGGATCGTGGAACGACGGCGGCAACTACATCGACATCCGGAGTTGATGTACGAGGAAGTCAAGACAAGCCAGCTAGTGCGAGAGACCCTGGATGAACTGGGCGTTGCCTACCGATCGCCGATTGCCGAAACCGGGGTCCTGGCGTCCATTGGTGACGGAGACGGTCCCTGTGTGGCATTACGAGCTGACATGGATGCGCTCCCGATCCACGAGCAGGCAGATGTGTCTTTTCGCAGTGAGGTTGACGGCAAGATGCACGCCTGTGGCCATGATTGTCATACGTCCATGCTGCTGGGGGCCGCGCGGTTACTAAAGGAACACGAGGATGAAATCCAGGGAACCGTCAAGCTGTTGTTTCAGCCGGCCGAGGAAGGAGGGGCGGGGGGGCATCGCATGAGCGAAGAGGGAGCATTGGAGAATCCCCAGGTAGAACGGATTTTTGGCCTGCATGTCTGGCCGACCCTCGAGACCGGAAGCATTGGGGCGTGCGAGGGGACGTTCCTGGCAGCAGCAGGATTCATGGAAATCACGGTCCGAGGGCGTGGTGGTCATGCAGCCATGCCCCAGTACACGATCGACCCGGTTGTGGCTGCAGCGAAGGTTGTCACGGAACTGCAGACGATCGTTTCACGCGAGATAGATCCACTCGATTCAGGTGTGGTCAGCGTGACGACCATTCATGGCGGACAGGCGTCCAATGTTATTCCGGAAGAGGTTCGGATGAAGGGGACGCTGCGATCACTAACCATGGAGGGCCTGCAGGGGTTGCAGCAGCGGGTACAGGAGATTGCTACCCACGTGGGAACCGCGCACCGCTGCGAAGTCAGCGTGGAATTTCCTGGCCACGATTATCCACCGACCGTGAATGATCGTTCCCTCTGGAATAAGACCAGGGAAATAGCCGGCCAGATGCTGGGCGACGACAATGTGTTGGAAGTTCCACCGGTTATGGGAGGCGAAGACTTCGCTTATTACACCGAGCGGGTGCCTGGTTGTTTCGTGGGCCTGGGGGTTCGCAACGAGGCCGTCGGAGCTACGTATATGGTCCATCACCCGATGTTCAAGGCGGATGAGGAAGCGCTGCCAATCGGCACGGCACTGCATGTGAACTTTGCCCTGGAGTCATTGCGAGAACTGGCTACTGACTGATTCAGGGTGCAGTCTCGTCCACGGTAGCATCCGGCTCAGGTGGATCAGCCGTCACGAACGGGTGTGGTGTAAGTGGCACCGGGTCTACCAGTTCGTCAAGCGCACACCAGATGGATCTGGCGTAGCGAAAGAACCAGATGGGAAACGCCAGCATGAAGGCCGTGGCACTGACCAAAAGGATGCGTGGCGAAACGGTGTTGCTAAATCGCAGGATGGGATAGAGGGTGCAGATAATCAAGGACGTGAGCCCATAGTTGATATAGACCGAACCGAGGAAATACCCCGGTTCACGTTCGTAAACGTGGCCACAATCGCTACAGCAGGAATGCATGCTGAACCAGTTGCGAAACATGCGCCCCTGGCCACAGAGGCAACATCTCAATCGGAGGCTACGCCCCAGTAAAATCCAGATTCGCATAAATCCACGGACCGTTATCGATATATAGGTAAATAGGAAGGTAAAAGGCTATTCGAGGCAGTCTAGTCATGGTATCCGACGGGAGAAAGGGGAGTAGATTGGGGAAATCGGCTGAAAATCGACGATTTCCTGGTAACGGGTGACCTGACGTGTCCTTCGGGTTTCTAGTATGACTGCCTGGAAAGATATCAGGCAGACAGGAACGTAGGAAACGGTAGAATGTGCGCAGGGCTGGCGACAGGAAGATTCGCCCTTGGGGGCCAGGAATGATGAATCGATTAACTGAAAGCATCACTGCCGTTTGCAGCGAACAGCTGCTGGAAGAAAAATGGCTGATCGTTCCCTCCTTGCGAGTTGGTTACCAGTGGTTGGACCAGGTGGCCCGACATGGGCAACCGGTCGTCAATACCCACGTCAAGACACTGACCTCGATGGCCCTGGACCTGGCCGGGCCAATCATGGCTGCCGGCCAACTGACGTTGGCCTCGTCACGTGCGGGGATGTTATTGACGGATCGAATCATTCGTGAGTTTTCGCAAGGCCAGTTATCCTACCTGGGGTTGGCGCAGCCGAGTGTTGGATTGGCTGAAACCGTGTTGGCCAGTATCAATGCGATTCGCCTGGCTGGCCTGTCTGCCCTGGACCTGGATCGTTCCTGCTTTGAAGTCTCGACCAAGGGGGACGACTTGGAACTGTTGTTGCAGCGTTACCTGGAGTTACTCGCGGAGGAAAAACTGGTTGACTATGCCTGGGTCCTAACGACGGCCCAGGAACAATTAGAGGCCGGTGCCAACGAACGACTACGAGATGTCTTGCTATTATTTCCCGAGGATCTCGAGTTCTCAACCTTGGAAAAGCGTGTGCTCGAAACCTTTTCGTCGGATCAGCGTATTTCCCTGACAGTTGACCAACCAGCGGTTGGTACGGGCCCGGATGGAACGGCTGCCACGGACCTGGAATTATGTCGATGGCTGACCAGCACGGCCGAGGCGCCAGCCCCTCTTCACGACGACCAAGTGCAGATCCGTCGTGGCGTGGGCGAGGTGAATGAAATCCGAGGTGTGCTGAGGCACTGTCTGCAGCACCGCCTGCCCTGGGATGATGTTGAGCTGTTGTATACCGATACGGACCAGTATGTTTCCCTGGCCTACGAGACGATCTCGTCCCTCTCCCAGCCCGGTGGCGAGCTTGGTGACGAGTTGGCGGTCACGTTTGCCGAGGGAATTCCCTGCTGGTACTCGCGCCCCGGACGCGCACTGCTCGCATGGATTCATTGGACCAGCAACGATTGCCAGGCGAGCGAGCTGGTGAGGATGGTCAAGGAAGGCCTGCTGCGTTTCGGCGAGGAAGAGGAAAACCTGGATTTCGTCAGGCTCGCGCAGCAGGTCCGGGGCCTGGCAGCCGGATTCGGCAGGAACCGTTTCCTGCCACGCATTATCGGTCGTCAAAAGGGTCTCAAGAACCGCCTTCAACAGGATGGAGAACCACTACCCGGCGGCGAGGAACCCATGACGCCAGCAACACGCGTGGGGTTGGAACGCGACCTGCGAGATCTTGAACTGCTCGAGCAGTTACTGGTTGCATTGCTGGAGGTAACGCCACCGGCAACGGCCAGCCAGGCGGAGGTCGTACTGGCCGCCCGTGATTATCTCGATTCGATGGCCCGCAGTGTCAGCAAGTTGGATCGATTTGCTCATCAGAAGTTGATCGATGAATTGACTGACATGGCTCATTGGATCCAGCGTGGCGGGGATGAGTCAACGATTGATGTCTGGGATTGGTTGCGAACGTTGCCGGCCGATACACGCGTGATGGGAAGCACGCCGCGACCCGGTTGTCTGCACGTTGACAGTATTCACCGTGGTGGCCACAGTGGGCGAGGAACCACTTTTATCGTGGGCCTGGATGATGGCCGTTTTCCGGGATCCGGAATCCAGGATCCCCTGTTGCTTGATAGTGAACGTGGTAAGTTGTCGCCGGAATTGCCAACCGCGGCAAAACGACGTGAAGAACGGCTGCAGGCGTTTACGAGCCTGCTGGCGAGACTTCGGGGCCGGCTGTTTCTTAGCTTTTCCAGCCAGGGAGTTTCGGATGACCGCGAGATGTTTCCCAGTCCCGTTCTGCTAACCCTTTTTCGGCTGCTGTCTGGCGATCCCGAGAGTGATCAGCAGGCGTTACTGGACGCTCTGCCAACTTCCGAATCATTTGCACCGGCCGATGCCGGCATGAGCCTCGACATGGCTGAATGGTGGATGTGGCGACTGACCGAGGAAGATCATGTGACGAACCTGGATGATTTCGTTCTCGACCAGTTTCCTCACCTGGTGGATGGGCAGAAAGCTCGTCAGCAATGGCAGTCGGCCAATTTTACCGCTTACGATGGACTGGTCCCGGAAGCTGCGATCCGACTCGATCCGACGGCACCGGATGGCCCCGTGATGTCGGCCAACGGGCTGCAGAAAATCGGCGAATGTCCCAGGGCCTTTTTCTTCAAGTATGGACTGGATCTGTCTCCACCTGATGAAACCGTGGTCGACCCAACGTGTTGGCTTGATGCCCTGGCACGCGGCCTGTTATTGCATGAACTGTTTGAAGTGTTCGTCCGGGAACTGGTCCAGGAGGAACGTTTTCCTGAAATAGACAGGGACCGTGATCGTCTACTGGAGTTGCTGGATGAACACGTGGAACGTTACCGGGATCGCTATCCACCAGTCAACAAGATGACCTTCCAGCAGGAAGTTCAGGAGATTCGGCAAACCGCCCTGACCTTCCTGGGAGAAGACGAACGGTTTTGCCGAGAGCATGGTTGCCGACCACTTTACCTGGAAGCCTCGCTGGGTTTGAGTCCAGGTGAACATGGTACTCCGCTAGATAGCGAGGAGCCGATTCCCGTGATGCTGGCCGGTGGCCAGACAATTCGACTGCGTGGCCGTGTTGATCGCGTGGATGTTATGGGAAAGGTGGCGGATCAGCAATATGCTGTCTGGGACTACAAGACCGGTAGCGCCTGGGGATACGACCAGGCCACGCCCTTTCAACAGGGCCGTAAAGTGCAGTCGTTCCTGTACCTCATGATGGTTCGACACGTGATCCGGGAGCAGGTGGACGCCTCGGCCGAGGTGAAGCACTTTGGTTTCTTCTTCCCCGGCCCCAAAACCGTGGGGGCCCGTATCGGCTGGACACTGGAGGAACTCTCGAAAGGGCGTGAGATCCTGGAGCACCTTTGTCGACTGGTAGCCGACGGGGCGTTCGTGGCAACGAGTAACGGACAGGATTGTCACTTTTGCGATTACTTGCCGATCTGTGGCCACCAGGCTGCCGGGTTGGCCCAGTTAAAGCTGGATAATTCCGAGAACACGGTGTTGGAACCGATGCGACAGTTGCGGACCAGCGAAACCTAGCAACAACCCTTCCACAAGAAAGTGAAAGCAGAACCAGGTGATGAGCGAAAAAGTTTTACCTCCGGATCAGGACCAGCGTCAAAAGATCGTCGAACAACTCGATCAGACGATGTTGGTAGAAGCGGCTGCGGGAACCGGCAAGACGACCGGTATGCTAGCTCGTATGGTGGGCTTGATTCGTGAAGGGTTGTGTCCAGTTGATACCCTGGCAGCAGTTACTTTTACGCGTAAGGCGGCAGCGGAATTACGGACACGGTTCCAGGTACAGTTGGAACGGGCTGCCCGGGAGGCCACCGGGGTGGAGTCGGAGCGTCTGCTGGTCGCGGTGGCCGGCGTGGAACGTTGCTTTATCGGGACCATCCACTCGTTCTGTGCTCGCTTGCTGCGAGAACGACCGATTGAAGCAGGAGTCGACCTGGCTTTCCAGGAACTGGATGATGAATTGGATGACCAGTTGCGAGCGTCGGCCTGGTCTGATTTTACGAATCGCCTGATCGTGGAAGATGATGCACGTCTCGATCAGTTGCAGGAGTTGGGCTTGCAGTTGGATCAACTACAAGCTGGCTTCTTTCGCTTTGCTGATTTCTCTGACGTCCAGCAATGGGATGCGCCCGAGGTTGAATTGGGTGACTTGACCGACGCCATGAGGGCCCTGGAAGCGTACGTGGTACACATGGAATCGCTGGTTCCCGGATTTCCCGCGGACCGGGGTAATGACAAGGTCATGAATCGTTACGAGCAAATCGTGCGGTTAGCTCGTAACCGGGATCTACAGCAGCCGGCACAGTTCATGGAGATCCTTGCCCTGTTTACGGCCAAGCCGAAATGGGTATTAAGCGCCTGGCCTGGAGGCGCTGATCAGGCCCGGGTAGAGCGAGATCGCTGGGGATCCTTCTATGAAGAGTTGGTGCAACCCTTGAGAAATCGCTGGTTGGCGCGGCGTTATCGACTGGTGATCGATCTCTTGCAAGGGGCGGTGAGGGAGTACGACCAGGCGCGCCAGGCATCGGGGCGTTTGAACTACCAGGACTTGTTGATGAAAGCCTCCAGCCTGTTGCAGGATAAACCCCAGGTACGTCGCTACTTTCGTTCACGTTTTACCCACTTGCTGGTAGATGAATTCCAGGATACGGACCCCATCCAGGCGGAAGTCATGATGTTCCTGACAGCGGGCGACGTGGCCGAGCAGGATTGGCGCAAGTGCCAACCGGTTCCAGGTTCGCTGTTTGTCGTGGGGGATCCGAAGCAGTCTATTTACCGGTTTCGTCGAGCGGACATTCTGACCTACAACCAGGTCAAGGAAATTATTGCTGTTAGCGGTGGAACGGTGATTGCCCTGACCGCCAATTTTCGCACACGGGAGGATCTGGTTAGCTGGGGAAACACCATTTTTGATGCGACCTTTCCCGCTGAGGCGAACCTGTTTTCACCCGCCAGTTCCGCCATGCAGGTGGCTCGGCAGGAGGGAAGCGAAGGGGATCTAACCGGGATTCACGTGCTTCCGATTCCCGAAGAATTTTGTGGCAAGTTGCACGCCGTTGACTACGATGCGGACCAGGTGGCGCGCACGATTCGTCACGCTCTGGATACGGGAGCGACGGTACCGCGAACGGCGCGTGAGCAGGAACGAGGCATCTCACCCCAGGTGACACCGGGCGATTTCATGGTGATTACCTGGGGCAAGAAAGAGTTGGCCCGGTACGGGGAAAAATTGCAGCAACTGGGAATTCCTTACCAGGTGACGGGTGGCAGCGCCCTCTCACGGGTTCCACAGTTGCAATTGTTGATCCGTTGCCTTCGCGCAGTGACAGAGCCTGATAATCCCATTGCCCTGGTAGCTGTTCTGAGAAGCTCGCTGTTTGGTGTGAATGACCAGCAGCTCTATGCATTGCGTCAGCATGGAGGACGTTTTAGTTACCAGTCGACGGTGCCGGCCGAACTGGAGCAGGAAACGGTGGAACGATACGAAAAAGTGTTTCACAAGTTGCGCAGTTACCAACAATGGCTGAGAAGATTGCCGCCGATTGCGGCCATGGAACGGATTGCCTGGGACCTGGGGCTTCCCCTACAGGCTCTCTCCCAGGTCGGTGGCAGCGTACAAGCCGGGTCGATTGCCAAGGCACTGGAAATGCTTCGCGAACAGCAATCGCATTTTCCTTCCGCAGCTGAATTAATTGAATACCTGGAACATCTGCTCGAGGTGGGGGCTGAATTTGATGGTTTGCCTGCGCGGGCCCATGGTGAGCCCGTGGTTCGCCTGATGAACCTCCACAAGGTGAAGGGCCTGGAAGCTCCGATTGTGTTCCTGGCCAATCCAACAGGCAAGTGGAGTCCGGCGGCCAGTTTCCATGTCGATCGATCTTCTACACATGTGGCAGGTTACCTGGCAGTCCATGGAGAGAAGACGGGCTTTGGCAGCGGACCGTTGCTGGCCTGCCCGGCTAACTGGGAACATTACCAGCAGCAAGAGAGTGAATTTCTCGATTTCGAGCGTCAACGGTTACTTTACGTGGCTGCGACCCGTGCCGGGACGCGTTTCGTGATTAGTCAGAAAGAGAAAGGGAACAAGGGCACTAACCACTGGGCGTTTTTCGCCGACTACCTGGGAAAATGTCCTCCGCTACCCGATCCAGGGCACCAATCCGCACCGGTCGTCGCAGAGGTGAACTTGAACCATGAAGCCGTGGAACAAGCTGCCGAGCAGATCGCCGAATCCTGGCAGCAAACGAGGCAGCCCACTTATGCTACCGGCGCGGCCAAGGAAATGACCGTGGAATCGGAGACACATCATCCGCAAGGTTCAGGAACGAATCGAGGAGCCCAGTGGGGGACGGTGATCCACCTGTTGCTGGAGACAGCTATGCTGCAACCAGGAATTTCGCTGGAGAGCCTGGCCTACACCACGTTGAAAGAGCAGGATCTCGAGGGCACCCTGGTCAACGATGCGTTGGCTGTCGTGCAGGGTGTCGTGAATTCGGAGATCTGGCAACGGGCACTGGCCAGCGAAAGGCGTTTGGTGGAAGTTCCCTTCGAGCACTGCTTGGCTGCCGAGGCCAGCGAGCAGGGGGTGCCGACGATCGTGCGTGGCGTGATTGACCTGATGTTCGAGGAACCTGATGGCTGGGTAATCGTCGACTACAAGACCGATGCGGTGACGGCAGATTCGGTAGCGACTGTCGTGGATCATTACCGCGGGCAGGTGAATGGCTATGCAGACACCTGGCAATTGCTGACCGGAGAAGCGGTCAAGGAAAAGGGACTCTACCTGACACGGCTGGACCGATTTGTAGCGGTTGATTAGTTCGAGTTGGGCTGGTTGACGGCAATTGCGGGATACACAAAGCACGTGCTATAATTGAACTTAGTCCAGATCTCTGCTGGTTCGGTTCTGTCGTTCGGTGCGTAGCCGCGGTTTTTCTAAGGGTTGAATTGGTGGACGACCGTTCGTCGAAGGTTGATTGAAAATGAACAAACGTTCCTTGTCGAGAGTCCTGTACGTCTGGGCATTACTGGCCTTACCACAACTTGCCTGTTTTGCCGCTGAACAGCCGAATATTCTCTTTATCATGTCCGACGATCACACGTCCCAGGCATTGGGTTGTTACGGAAGTCGGCTGGCGAAGCTTAATCCGACACCGACGATCGATCGGCTGGCACGTGAGGGGATGTTATTTGAAAACGCCTTCTGTACAAACTCGATCTGCACTCCCAGCCGAGCCTGCATCCTGACGGGACAATATCCCCACGTGAACGGTGTCTATGATCTTGGTGGACGTATCGAGACAAAGCGGCAGTACCTGGCACTGGAAATGCGAAAAGCGGGATACCAGACGGCGATGATCGGCAAATGGCATCTCAAGGTCGAGCCAGGGGCATTTGATTATTACTGCGTCTTGCCGGGGCAGGGCAAGTATTTTGATCCAATGTTTCGCGTCCAGGGTGAAAAGAAATGGCCGAATAATACGGTGCAATTCAAGGGGCTGCATTCATCGGATGCAATCACCGATGTCACATTGAAATGGCTAAAGGAAAAGCGTGACCAGGAAAAACCGTTTTTCCTGATGCATCACTACAAGGCCCCGCATGATTTTTTCCAGTACGCTCCTCGCTACGAAAACTATCTCGCCGAGACCGACATCCCAGAACCGGAGAATCTCTGGAAACAACCAGGGTTTGGATCGCTCGCGACGCGTGGTGCGAACGATGAACTGTTACCCCATATTGGGACCTCGATCGGACGACGTAACCCCCGACGTAACTATGCAAAGCACTACAAGGTTGATCCCGCACTGGGTGACGAAGATGCCAAGCGGGCTGCCTACAACATCTATCTGAAGCACTACCTGCGCTGCGTTAAGGGAGTGGATGACAACCTGGCCCGGCTGTTTGCCTACCTTGACCAGTCGGGGTTGATGGACAAGACCGTCATTATTTACACCGGAGACCAGGGCTTTATGCTCGGTGAGCACGATTACATGGATAAACGCTGGATGTACGAGGAAGCGATGCGGATGCCGTTTCTGATTCGTTATCCCGAAAAAATTTCGGCTGGCTCACGTGCTGACGCGATCGTGGAAAATGTTGATTTCGGACCGACGATGCTCGATTTTGCTGGCATCAAGACACCGGCTGTCATGCAAGGCCGCAGTTTCCGCTCGATTTGTGAAACAGGTGAAGAGTCAAAAGGCTGGAAACAAGAAGCATATTATCGTTACTGGATGCATATGGCTCATCACGATAATCCGGGGCACGTGGGCATTCGTACCAAGGAGTACAAGCTGCTGTTCTATTATGGCTGTAACTACAAGGGTCAGGATCGCACACCACCTGGTTGGGAACTCTATGACTTGCGGAATGATCCGACCGAAGTCGTGAACCAGTATGGCAATCCAAAGTATGCCCAGGTCGTCACTGATCTCAAGGACCGGCTGGCGAAACTTCGCAAACGGGTTGGCGATAATGGCCAGGACCACCCGGCAGCGGAAGCCATCATCCAGGAGTTTTGGGACTACGACGAAGCAGATCAGCAGAAGGCGATAAAACTGTCTGGCCAGTTTCTCCACCTTCGGGAGAATGCTCCAGCGAAGCCCCGTAAGAAGAAATGAATAGATCGAAAAATAGTTCGAAATGGCCCAGGATGAAAACGACGTGCAACCGTTCGCGAGTGGTGAGTCTGCACGTTTTTCTGCTCGGGCTGCTGCTTGGCAGTTCATCCGGTTGGACCCAGGAGGGTGGGCTCAATAAGGAAGATGCCGACCGATTGTTTTCCGTGGAAGTGATGCCCTTGCTGAGGCAAAAGTGTTTTGCCTGCCAT
>Ga0163108_10000133_pt1 | contig 53664 bp, 43 predicted proteins | sample Fk1155metaG_FD_109644 | JGI IMG/M metagenome (GOLD analysis project Ga0163108, IMG submission 109644) | Marine microbial communities from the Central Pacific Ocean - Fk160115 155m metaG | ecosystem: Environmental > Aquatic > Marine > Oceanic > Photic zone | place: The Central Pacific Ocean...
TAATTTTGTCAAAAGCAATCAATGCTAAAATTATAATAACAGACACAAAAGGAAGAATTGTTTTTAGTGAAGAAAGTAAAAATCAAAAACAGTTTTCTTATAACCTTGATTTTTTAAACCCCGTAATTTATTATATATCTATAGAAACCGGATCTAAAAAAAACACATCAAAACCTTACATGAAAGTGAAATAGGATATGTTGCAAAGCATCTTAAAGAGTTTTTTGAGGTTCAGGACCTTCTAGAACAAGCAAAACTTTCTCTTGAAATAGAAAAACATTTTTCATTTTCTTAATTAATGAATTTTAGTATTTTTGCATTGTCTCAAAAGGGGTGCCTAAAAGGCTGAGATCACACCCATTGAACCTGTAGGATAATGCCTGCGCAGGGAAAATGACAGAGCTAATTTAAATCATCAAGAATTAGCCCCTTGTTCTTGTTTAATTTTTATAAAAATGAAAACAAGCGTTTTATTGACCATTTTATCTTTTTTATTTTTTTCTCATAGTATTATTGGACAATACACCTACTCTGGAAAGGTTACCGATGAAAAAGGAGAGCCGATACCATATGCCAAAATATATGGCAATAAGAATAAAGGAACTGTTTGTAATGAAAAAGGAATTTTTGAATTTAAAAGCAACTCTCCAGGTATTACGATTACTGCTATTGGATATGAAGAACAAAGACACATTTATTATCCTACATCCCAAAAAACTGAACTTATAATTAAATTAAAAAGACAGGTTCAAAACCTTGAAACTGTTCACGTGATTGCAACACGGCCTCAAATAATTCCTAGCTCAGCAAGCCTGATTAGTAAGAAAGGCGATCTGGAAAAAGACAATTTTGGTCAAGACCTACCCATTCTTTTGCAAAACACACCATCTGTGGTTACCACCTCAGACGCAGGAGCTGGTGTTGGATATACCGGAATTAGAATAAGAGGAGTGGATGGAGAAAGAATTAATGTGACCATCAATGGCATTCCAGTTAATGATCCAGAATCTCATGGCGTTTGGTGGGTCAACATGCCAGATCTAATTGGATCAACAGACAATATCCTAATTCAAAGAGGTGTTGGAAGTTCCACAAATGGAGCAGCATCTTTTGGTGCAAGCATTAATTTGAAAACGGATAACATTAGTGTAAAATCATATGGTATGATCGATAATTCTGTTGGTAGCTTTAACACCTGGAAAAGTGGAATTAAAGCAGGTACTGGACTGATCAATAATAAATTCTCAATGGATGTTCGCTTGTCAAGAATTTTAAGCGATGGATATATTGACAGGGCAAGTTCGAATCTAAAGTCTTTTTATTTATCTGGATCATATGTTGGTGAAAAATCACTTATAAAAGCAATTGCTTTTAGTGGAATGGAAAGAACCTACCAGTCTTGGTATGGCACTCCCGAAAGCCGGCTGTTTGGAAATGGGGAGGAGATGAATGCTTATGCTGACAGGAATTATCTTTCTGATAATGAACGTAAAAATTTACTTTCAAGTGGACGAACATATAACTATTATGAATATGAAAATGAAATAGACAACTATCAACAAGATAATTATCAATTGCACTTCACACATGCATTTTCTTCAAAAACAACTCTAAGTATTGCAGGGCACTATACTAAAGGAAGAGGATACTATGAACAATACAAATACGACCAAAGTCTTTCAGACTATGGGCTTAACAATATTGTATCTTCAACTGACACCATCACGAACACCGATTTAATTCGAAGAAGATGGTTAGACAACGACTTTTTTGGTGGTGTTTATTCTTTATCTCACAGGTTTAACTCAAATCTTGATTTAATTGTTGGGGGGGCAATAAACTCCTATATTGGAGAACATTATGGGGAGATTATTTGGGCAAGGAATGCATCTAATAGTGAAGCTTATGACAAATATTATGACAACAACGCACAAAAATCAGAAGCAAGTTCATACTTAAAGATTAATTATAGGAAAAACAAATGGACTGTTTATGGGGACATCCAATACAGGTATGTAAACTATAATTTTGGGGGATTTGATGATGTTTCAGGAAACTTAATTGATATAAACCAACAAGAAGTATATAATTTTTTGAATCCAAAAATTGGAGCTTCTTATACACCTAACGAAAACAACACCATCTTTTTTAGCGCTGGAATTAGCCAAAGAGAGCCTGTAAGAAAAGACTTTAGAGAAAGTTCTATTAATAGTAGACCTAGGCATGAAATCTTAAGAGATATAGAACTTGGACATTCATTTAATAATAAGAAACTGACCTTATCAAGTAATATTTACTACATGAATTATATAGATCAATTGATTAACACAGGGAAAATTAATGATGTTGGATCTTATACAAGAGTTAATGTAGATAATAGTTATAGAGCAGGAATAGAAATAAGTGCAATATATAATTTAATTAAATCTCTTTCATTAAATGGATCTGTAGCATTAAGTCAAAATAAAATAGCCTCTTTTACAGAATACATCGACAACTATGATGACCCAAATTATGAGCAAGCAGAAATAGTTCATAAAAATACAGACATGGCATTATCGCCTAATATAGTTGGAAACATAGGATTTACCTATATGCCAATTAAAAATTTTAGTTTTAATTGGATGACAAAATATGTTGGCGAACAGTTTTTAGATAACACTTCCAATCAATTTGATTACAATAGAAAAATTGATGCATTTTCTTACACCAACCTTTCATTAAATTATACACTGAATGATGTTTTATTTAAATCCATGACTTTTGGAGTTCAGTGCAATAACTTATTTAACACCTTGTATTCAAACAATGGATATACTTGGGGGTATATTGCGGGAGGTCAAAGAACAATTGAAAACTTTTATTATCCACAAGCTGGAAGAAACTTTATGATTAGATTGTTAATTGAATTTTAAAGGCATTATTAAAAATTATTTAACTTATAGGAAATGTTTATCATAAAAAAAGGGAAGCAAAATGCTTCCCTTTTTATATTTCATTTAAGCAAGTTTTCTACTCCGCTAAAATTATCATTTTGTCATTTTGTAATTCAACAACACCTCCGTTAATCGACACACTAATCTTATTTGCATCTAATGAAGATATTTGTTCGCTATTGAATTTCTCTGCATCAAAATCCTCAGATAAATCAATATTTATTTCTCCTTTTTTAAGGGCAGAAATTATAGCAGCATGACCATTTAATACCTGAAACACACCATCAAGTCCTGGTAAAGAAACCGCCTCTGCTGTTCCTGAATATATACTAGATATTGGCGTTAAAATTTCTACTTGCATGTCTTTAAGCTTCAGCTAACATTTTCTCTCCAACTTCAATCACGTCTTCAATTCCTCCTTTTAAGTTAAAGGCTGATTCAGGGTACTGATCATATTTACCATCAAGAATGTCATTAAATGCTTTAATTGTATCTTTAATATCAACCAATACACCCGGAAGTCCAGTAAATTGTTCTGCAACATGGAAAGGTTGAGATAAAAATCTTTGGACACGTCTCGCTCTATGAACAACCTGCTTGTCTTCTTCAGAAAGCTCATCCATTCCTAAAATTGCAATAATATCCTGTAATTCTTTATAGCGCTGTAAAGTCATTTTTACTCGTTGAGCACAATCATAATGATCTTCACCAACGATTTCAGGAGTTAAAATCCTTGAAGTGGAATCTAATGGATCCACCGCAGGATAAATTCCTAATTCCGCAATTTTTCTTGACAATACAGTCGTCGCATCAAGGTGAGCAAATGTATTTGCGGGAGCAGGGTCTGTAAGGTCATCTGCAGGCACATAAACCGCTTGAACAGATGTAATAGACCCACTTTTTGTCGATGTAATTCTTTCTTGCATTGCACCCATTTCAGATGCAAGAGTTGGTTGGTAACCAACAGCAGATGGCATACGCCCTAGCAAGGCAGAAACCTCAGAGCCCGCTTGGGTAAATCTAAATATATTATCCACAAAGAAAAGAATGTCTTTACCTTCTTCATCTCCGTCTCCATCTCTAAAGTATTCGGCAACTGTAAGTCCTGATAGTGCAACTCGAGCACGTGCTCCAGGAGGCTCATTCATTTGACCGAAAACAAATGTTGCTTTTGACTCTTTCATCACATCAAGGTCTACTTTCGTTAAGTCCCATCCTCCTTCTTCCATTGAATGCATAAAATCATCTCCGTATTTGATGATTCCTGATTCCAACATCTCACGTAGTAAGTCATTTCCCTCTCTTGTTCTTTCTCCAACACCAGCAAAAACAGATAAACCACCATGTCCTTTTGCAATGTTGTTAATCAATTCCTGAATAAGAACTGTTTTACCAACACCAGCACCACCAAACAATCCAATTTTACCTCCTTTTGCATAAGGCTCAATAAGATCAATTACTTTAATTCCTGTAAACAAAACCTCCGTTGCGGTAGAAAGCTGATCAAATTTAGGAGCATCTCTATGGATAGGTAATCCATCTTTACTATCTATTTCTTTTAATCCATCAATAGCCTCTCCAACAACGTTAAATAATCTTCCTTTAATTTCTTCTCCAGTAGGCATTTTAATTGCACTCCCTGTAGTCTGAACTTCCATTCCTCTTTGGAATCCATCAGATGAATCCATAGCAATTGCACGAATAGAGCTTTCTCCAATATGAGACTGCACCTCAAGTACAACACGAGTTCCGTCTGCTTTAAAAACTTCTAATGCATCATATATTTTAGGCAATGAAGCACCTTTGTCAAAACTGACATCTACAACTGGGCCAATTACTTGTGAGATTTTTCCTTTAGTTAAAGACATATCTTTTATTTTAAATATAGTATTCTAAATTTGGGTGCAAAGATAATGGAATAACTCAATTAAATAGCAAACTTTTTATTGAAAAATATTATTTTTCAACAAGCCATCCACAAAACGCCTTCTAACTAAAAACCGAACAGTTAAAAATGAGAATATAATTGTCAACAAAACAACTACTGAAATAATATAAATTGCATCTAATAACTTCAAAACAATAGGGAATGGTTCAGAGGTTCCGGGCATCATTAAAACAGATTTCCATAACTGGAAAAAACAAACGCTATACCCTAAAAACAAACCTAACAACACACCAATAAGTGAAATTAAAAATCCCACAAAGAAAAAAAGCGCTACAATATTATTTTTTGTCAAGCCCATACCTGTAAGTATTACTAAGTTTTTAGTTTTTTCTGCAAACATCATCGTTATTGATGACACCAAGTTAAATGATGAAAGAACAAATACAAAAAGCAAGATTAAAACCACTATCATTTTTTCAGACTTACTGGTTTTAAAAATTAATTCATTTTTTTCCATTCGAGTTTTAACCACAAACTCCTTTCCTATTTTTTTTTGAATTTGTTGTTTTACTTTATGCGCATCCACGCCATCAACAAGGTCTATATTGATAGATGTTAGTTCTGAGTCATAATTTAACAATTGACGCACTTCATCAATTGGTAATAAAAAAACCTCTTCATTAACTTCTTTGTTATAGTTTATTGCATTTTGTACTTGAAATTCTTTAATATAAAAAGGGTTTTTTCCCACCCTTATCTTTAAATCTCTTTTAGGAGCATAACACAAAACTTTTTCCCAGTCTCCATTGATTTCTTTTTTTACATCCAGTTTATAAAGTAATGCGCCTCCGATATATGAAAAATATGAGCTATTTTGTGTTCGTAAACCAGATGTTATTAAGTGTTTTTTTAATTTACAAATCTCTAAAAAAGAACTATCAACACCCATGACTTTTGCATTGACCCAATTTTTATCGTTTTTTAAAACCACAAATTCCTCTATCACTCTTGAATAGGATTTTATTTGTTTTTTATTTGAAAGAAATGAAAAATCAATTTGTTTTTCTTCAAATGTTTTTGTGTTAACAGGTGTAATTACAAGGTCAGAGTCAAAATCAGAATACATCCTGTCTATCATAAATTCGATTCCATTAAATGCAGAGATGAGTATAACAAGCGCAGCTGTTGATACGGCAATTCCCAAAACAGATATCGCTGTGATTAAATTTATTGCATTTCTTTTCCTCCAGGCAAATAAATAACGTCGAGCTATTAAAAAGGGAACTTTGTTTGACACTTTATTTCTTCAATAGTTTATCAATAGTTTCAGCATAATCAATTGAGTCATCAATATAAAAAGATAAATCTGGTATTTTTCGCATATTTTTTAATCGCTTACCAATTTCTCCTCTAATTTTGCTTTGTTGGGATTTTATGCTATTTAAAACTTCTGTTTTATCCGCTTTTCCAAAAATACTGACGTAGCACCTTGCTAGAGAAAGGTCAGGTGTAACTCGAACAACTGTTAATGTAACCATTGATCCACGAGAAAATTCAGCTGAATTTCTAAGGAAATAGTTAGAAAGCTCCATTCGGATTGCAGATTCAATTTTATGCTGTCTAATTGATGCCATATTTCACAAAGTTAAAAATTACTTCGTCTTTCTTGGACGATTAGGAGGTAGTAAAAGATTATATTTGTTTTTGAAATGAACTTTTTAAAGGAAATATTCCATTACACCTTTCGATACAGAACACTTGCTCTACTTACCATAGGATGCAATCTTCTTTTTGTGATTTTCAATCTGTTATCACTTGTCTTATTCATTCCATTTCTTCAAATTATTTTTCAAAGTAAATCATTAGAACAAAAGATTATAGAACCTGTATATTCTGGAAATCTTTTAGATCTAATTAATTATATCAAAGACGTTTATAATTACCAAATGCAAAAAATGGTAAGCAACAACCCTTTAGACGCATTGTTTTTTGTCTGTATCAGCGTTTTTATCGCTTTTTTTCTAAAAAATCTATTTCGTTATGGTGCCGTTTGGTTTCAATCCGAACTAAGAATGTCTGTTGTTAGAGATATCCGAAATTTGCTTTTTAAAAAAGCCGTTAGCCTACCTTTATCTTACCATACACAGGAAAAAAAGGGAGACTTGATGGCAAGGATGAACAGCGATGTTGGTGAAATTGAAAATGCTGTTATTAGCATGATGGAGCTTATTTTCAGAGAGCCTATTTCAATAATAATTCATGTGTCCACACTTTTATATCTTAGCCCATCACTCACCGCTGTTTCTTTTTTCTTATTACCAATATCAGCTTTAGTTATCTCTCGAATTGGAAAAAGCTTGAAAAGAACCGCAAAAAAAGGGCAGGAACAAATGGGGCTTTTGTTTTCTGCCATGGAAGAAGGATTAGGAGGCATAAGAATAATCAAGGCATTTCATGCTGATGGTTTCATCAACAATAATTTTGAAAGAATAAACCTAAGATATCAAAAGTTGATAACTCGCGCATTTCGCAAAAGAGACCTATCTCCTCTTTTAAATGAAACAATAGGGGCTGCTGTTATGATTAGTCTGGTTTGGTTTGGAGGATCAATGATTTTAAATAACTCTGAGGGATCGTTAACCGGAGAATTATTCATCACCTTTATCATTGTTTTCTCTCAGCTGTTAAGACCGATTCAAGGCATTTCAAACAGCATGGCAAACCTGAACAAATCCAAAGCATCTCAAGAGAGAATAAATGAAGTTCTAAATACGGATGAAAAAATTTACAATCCTGAAAATCCATTTAATTTTCAAACTTTTAAAAACAGAATAGAATATAAAAATGTTAATTTCCATTATAAAAAAGAACCCGTTTTACAGAATGTAAACCTTAGTATTCAAAAAGGAGAGTCTATCGCTTTAGTTGGAGAGTCCGGAAGTGGAAAATCAACAATTGCTGATTTATTACCTAGATTTTATGATGTGATTAGCGGAGAAATAACAATTGACGGAGTCAATATTAAAGACATTGAACTAAAAAAGCTAAGAGAACAAATTGGAATTGTTTCACAGGAATCCATTCTTTTTAATGCACCGGTTATTGAAAACATCACTTTTGGCGATTTAAATCCAAACAAAGAAAATGCCATCAAAGCAGCTAAAACTGCTAATGCACATGAGTTTATAAGTCAACTTGAAAAAGGATACAAAACCATCATTGGTGAAAGAGGGAACATGCTTTCAGGAGGACAAAAACAACGAATTTGCATTGCTCGTGCGATATATAAAAACCCTGAAATAATGATACTGGATGAAGCCACTTCTGCTCTTGACACTCAATCAGAAAAACAAGTCCAACAAGCTCTTGACAACCTGATGAAAAATCGGACATCCATCATTATTGCTCATCGACTAAGCACAATAAAAAATGCCAACGAAATAGTTGTTTTATCAAAAGGAGAGATAATAGAGCGAGGAACGCACGAACAATTAATAAATAAAAAAGGAGCTTATTTTAAATTATGCTCCCTTCAAGGAATTAACACATGAAAACCACTGGAATTTTCCTTGTTAAAAATGGAGACAGCAGTTCTTCGTTTCAACTCAAAGAATACAACTTACCACAAATCAAGGAAGATGAACTCCTAATTGAATCGGAAGCCTTTGGATTAAACTATGCTGAAATAATGGCAAGAAACGGTCTATATCAAGACTGTCCTAAATTACCTTGCATATTAGGTTATGAAGCTGTTGGCACCATTATAAAAAGTGGAGGAAATCAAAGCTTAATAGGAAAAAGAGTTCTTGCATTTTGTAGATTTGGTGCTTACTCCAAACATGTAATCGCTAAAGAGTATGCTGTTGTGGAAATTAATCAAACCCCTGCAAGCGACGCTTTGTCTTTATGCACCCAAGGAGTCACTGCGTTTTACATGTCGCATTTCTCTTTCCCAGTTCATAAAGGAGATCATGTTTTAATTCACGCAGCAGCAGGTGGAGTGGGAAGCCTTTTAACTCAACTGGTTAAAATTAATGGCGGAATCGTTTATGCAAAAGTTGGAGGAGAAGAAAAAGAAAAAATAGCCAAAGAAATAGGTGCAGATTACATCTTAAATTATAAAAAAGAAAATTACATTGAGTCTATTAATCAAATTCTAAAAAAGAAAAAACTCGACTGTGTATTTAACCCTGTTGGAGGATCAACCTTTAAAAAAGACTTCGACCTATTGGAAAGCGGTGGACGTATTTATCTTTTTGGTGCTTCGGAGCTGATGCAAAGAGGTTGGAAAATATTAAACTTGTTTCGTTTTTTAAAAAAAATGGGCCTCTTACTTCCTGTAAAACTAATTGCATCATCAAAAGCAATAATCGGAGTAAACATGCTTCGAATTGCAGACAATAAACCCGAAGTCATTCAAACTTGTCTCAAAGAAATGGTTAGGCTATATAAAAATAAAGAAATAAAACCTCTAAAAGGAACTCATTTCAAAAGCGATCAAATTGCAAAGGCTCATAAATTTCTCGAATCAGGAAAATCAACCGGAAAAATTACGCTGTTTTGGTAAACCCTAGTCTATAGTTGCACTACTACAAGAAAAACCTCTATCTACCTTTTTAAACAAGCCCTGAAGAACCTTTCCTGGCCCAACCTCAATTACTTCTGTTGCTCCATCATTTATCATCTGATGCATGGTTTGTGTCCACTTAACTGGCGCTGTTAATTGAGAAACTAAATTTCTCTTGATTTCATCGGGATTAGTAACAGCTGAAGCTGTGACATTTTGATAAACTGGACAAATAGGTTCATTGAAAGACGTTTTTTGAATAGCCGCAGCAAGTTCCTCTCTTGCTGGTTCCATTAAAGGAGAGTGAAATGCCCCTCCAACAGGCAAAATCAATGCCCTTCTTGCTCCAGATTCAGAAAGCTTTTCACAAGCTTTTTCCACAGATTCATATGAACCAGATATGACAAGTTGACCAGGACAGTTATAATTTGCAGGAACAACAACTCCTTCAATTTTAGCACAAATATTCTCTACAACACTATCCTCAAGACCAAGAATCGCAGCCATTGTTGAAGATTCTTTTTCACAAGCTTTTTGCATTGCTTGAGAACGCATAGACACAAGCTTAAGACCATCTTCAAAAGAAAAACATTTATTGGCAACCAAAGAAGAAAACTCGCCCAATGAATGTCCGGCAACCATATCTGGTAAAAAATTTTTTCCCAAACATGTTGCTAAAATTGTAGAATGAAGAAATATTGCCGGTTGTGTGACTTTCGTTTCTTTTAATTCTTCTGGCGAACCCTCAAACATCGTTTTAGTTATTTCAAACCCAAGCACATCATTAGCTAAGTGAAATAACTTTTTGGCTTCTGCTGAATTCTCATAAAGATCCTTTCCCATACCGGGAAATTGTGCTCCTTGACCTGGAAAAACAAATGCTTTCATATTTCGATAAATTTTAGGCCAAAATTAATAATTCTGTCTAGAATAATTAAACTCAAAATAAATAATGACACAACTATTCAAATTCCTTGTTACAAATTGATTCTATTTTGGATACTTTTGTCAGGTGAAGAAAAAAAAGCTTTTTAATTATTCTATCTTTCGCCGCTTAATAGATTATGCAAAGCCATATAAAAGCCTTGTCTTCCTTTCTTTTATCTCTACAATTTCTCTATCGCTTTTAAGCCCCTTAAGACCGGCTATCATAGGCTATATGGTGGACAGCTTTATCGTTAAAGAACACAACAATACTGCGCTTTTAAACTGGAGTTTAATTGTTGCTGCAATTTTAGTGGTTGAAGGAATTCTTTTTTTTAGTAGAGCCTATTGGTCAAACCTATTAGCTCAAAACATCATTAAAGATATTCGAACAAGATTATTTCAAAAAATCACCTCGTTTAAAATGCGATATTTTGACAAAACTCCAGTAGGCGCACTAGTCACAAGAGTCGTGTCAGATCTTGAGGCTGTAACAGATGTTTTCTCTTCGGGATTAATCGAAATTATAGGGAATCTTATTTCACTAACTTTTATTTTAACCTTGATGTTTTTTGCTAATTGGCAGCTTTCTTTAATGACTCTAATTCCTATCCCAATATTATTAATTACTACTAGGCTTTTTGCTAGAGCCATGAAGAATTCATTTAAAATGGAAAGAAAGCAAGTTACTAGACTAAATACTTTTGTGCAAGAAAGAATAAATGGAATGGGGCTTGTTCAAATATTTAACAGGCAACAAAAAGAAGCTTTACAATTTAAAGAAATTAACAAGAAACACCGGCAAGCTCACTTAAATGCTGTGTGGGCAAATTCCATTTTTTTTCCTGCTGTTGAACTATTAAGTTCCTTATCTATTGCCTTTTTACTTATATGGGGCGCTCTTATGGTTGAGGGTAAAACAAATCATGACATTAAACTAATGTATGGGCAAATTATTGCTTTTACACTATGGATTTATCAACTATATAGACCTATTAGAATGTTGGCCGATAAATTCAATATTCTTCAAAGAGGAATGGTTAGAGCAGAAAGAATTTTTGAAATTATAAACCTTGAAAATAATATTCAAGACAACGGAACAGTTAAAAATGCAAATTTTGATGATAAAATATCCTTTGATAATGTTTCATTTGCATATAAAGATTCCGATTATGTAATTAAAAACTTGTCCTTTTCCATCAAGGCTGGTGAAATGGTTGCTTTTGTTGGAGCAACTGGAGCAGGAAAAACAACCATTGTTAATTTAATGGCAAGATTCTACGATTATACTCATGGAGAAATATTAATAGGGCAAACACCTATAAAGAAGATCCCATTAAAACACTTAAGAAGAAATATTTCTATTGTTCTTCAAGATGTCTTTTTATTTTCTGACTCCATTCATAATAACATCACATTAGGGAATAAATCTATTTCTAGAGAAAAGGTAATTGAAGCATCAAAAGCTGTAGGTGCTTTTGAATTTATTAATTCACTCCCTGGTGGGTTTGATTTTAAAGTTGGGGAAAGAGGAACCGTTCTCTCTGTTGGTCAAAGACAACTTTTATCATTTATCAGGGCTTACCTTTACAACCCCCATATATTAATACTTGATGAAGCAACATCAAGTATTGATAGCGAATCAGAAATATTAATTCAACACGCAACTGCAAAACTGACAAAAGGAAGAACATCTATTGTTATAGCGCATCGACTAAGTACAATAAAAAGTGCCGACAAAATTATTGTTTTAGAGCATGGAGAAATAAAAGAAATTGGATCACATAAAGAACTAATACAAAAAGAAAGAAGTTATTATCGAAAACTATATGATAAACAATTTGCATTATGATTAGATTAAAAATAGGGGGAGTTCCAGAACATTTTAATCTTCCATGGAGACTTGCTATCGAGGAAGGGTGTTTTGAAAAGATTAACATGAGGCTACATTGGAGTGATATGCCGGGAGGAACGGGACAAATGATTAGAGGTCTTGAAAATGAATCTATTGATATTGCTGTATTATTAACAGAAGGAATCACAAAAGCTATATTAGAAGGATTACCTGCAAAAATCATTTCTTTTTATGTCGACTCTCCTTTACGCTGGGGAATACATGTTCCTTACAATTCACACATTAACAAAACGGCTGATTTAGATGGGAAAACTTTTGCTATTTCCCGAGAAGGATCTGGCTCTCACCTTATGACTTATGTAGAGGCTGAAAAACAAAAGTGGAATTTAAACAACCTTAAATACAGAGTTGTGGGAGATCTTTACGGAGGTTTATGGGCTCTTGAAAATAATAAATCTCAAGGTTTTTTATGGGAAAAATACACCACAAATCCTTTTGTTCAAAAAAACAAATGCAAATTTATTGGAGAGGTAGTCACGCCATGGCCTTGCTTTGTAATTGTTGTAAGAAATGAAATCTTATCTCAGCATAAAAATGAACTAGAACAAATGATTAAAATCATAACGTCAAGAGCTGCAGAGTTAAAACAGGATCAACAGGCCATTGAAAAATTATCTTGGAGATATCATCTAGACAAAAAAGATGTCGCGAAATGGTTTGAGGAAACCGAATGGTCAAAAGAAATAACAAGAGATCCAAAACATTTTGAATCCGTCATCTCTTTTTTACTTAAAGCAAAACTTATAAAGGAAAAAGATACTGAAGATTATTTTAACAAATTATTTTAATCATTCTTACAGAATTGGTTTTTCTCTTGTAAAAGCAGGTATGCCAGTTATTTCTGCACCTGTAATTAATAGGTGAATATCATGCGTTCCTTCATAGGTGACTACAGATTCTAAATTTGCCATGTGGCGCATAATAGAATACTCACTTGTTATTCCCATACCACCGTGAATTTGTCGAGCCTCTCTAGCGATATTAAGTGCTATTTCCACATTATTTCTTTTTGCCATTGAAATTTGCGCTGTACTTGCCTTACCAGCCTCTCTTAACTGACCAAGTCTAAAGGTTAACAATTGAGCTTTAGTTATTTCTGTAATCATCTCCGCTAATTTCTTCTGTATGAGTTGAAAAGAAGCTATCGGAACATCAAATTGAATTCTCTCTTTTGAATATCTCAATGCCTGATCATAACAATCCATTGCTGCACCAAGTGCACCCCAGGCTATTCCAAATCTAGCAGAATCCAAACAGCTTAATGGCGCACCTAAACCTGACCTTCCCGGTAAAATATTTGATTTTGGAACTCGCACATCATTAAAGATCAACTCCCCTGTCGAGGATGCCCTAAGGGATAATTTACCATGCATTTCTGGGGTTGTAAACCCCTCCATTCCTCTTTCAACAATAAGTCCATGGATTCTTCCTTGTTCATTTTTTGCCCATACAACAGCTATATCTGCAAATGGCGCATTTGAAATCCACATCTTAGCTCCATTTAAAATAACCGAATCTCCCTCTTCTTTATAATTCGAAATCATACCAGATGGGTTTGATCCAAAGTCCGGTTCTGTTAACCCAAAACAACCAATCATTTCTCCGGTTGCTAGCTTTGGCAAAAACTTATGTTTTTGTTCTTCAGAACCATATTTCCATATTGGATACATAACAAGTGAAGATTGAACAGAGGCCGTAGAACGAAGCCCCGAATCTGACCTTTCAAGTTCCTGCATAATCAAACCATAAGAAATCTGATCAAGTCCTGCTCCACCATATTCTTCTGGAATATAAGGCCCAAAAGCTCCTATCTCTCCTAAGCCAGGCAGTAAATGTTTAGGAAAAGTTGCTTTTTCATAATGTTCATCAATTATTGGAGAAACTTCTTTTTTCACCCAAGCCCTTGCTGAATCACGAATAAGCTTATGCTCTTCAGTTAATAATTCGTCAAGCAAATAATGGTCGGGGTGTATATATTGATCTGTTTTCATTGTAGCCAAATTTTTAAGAGTACAAAAATAACCATATTTTAATCAAACATTGATTGTATGTTTAAAGAATCTAACTTTGTAATTAAGAAAGATAATATTTCAACGTATTAATTATATGCTATATTCTATTTTCACAGGGGTATTAACAGAACGGAAACAAGTCGATGAATTGTTTTGCCTATTAATCGTAATAGCTTGTTTGTGTTTGATTTCCATCTCCAAACTAATTGATAAAAAAACTTTTACAACTGTTTTTTCATCGCTTTTTAGAGTAAAAAAAATTAATAAAATAAATTTTATAGATTCTATAAACATTCATCCTGTAAGTTCTTTTTTAATGGCACTTAATTGCTTCTTTTCTTTATCACTATGTATCTACATTTGTCTTAAGCACTATTATATAAACGACAATTTATTTTTATTTTCATCTTTAGCAGCATTAATATCCTTATTTATTCCTGTTTTTTCATTTGTGTTATTAACACTTATTCTTGGCGATAAGAAACTCAAAAAAAATGGACTATTTGTTACAATAAGGACATTTGAATTTAGTGGCATCTTTTTTTTAATCTTAAATCTTTCTTATTTCTCTTCAACAATAGGGCTCTCTTCCTTTATTTATACTTTGTTTACTATTTATTTATTAGCCTACATTCATCGCTCTATAAAGCTTTCGCTAAAAATGATTAATAGTGGATTTCTTTGGTATCACTTAATTTTATATCTTTGCACCCTCGAATTCATACCTTTTGCAGTATTAGCAAGTATTTATTCGAGAAATTTAATTGGATAAAAACCTATTAAAACCAACCAAAGTGAGCATCAAAACCATTCTTGTATCCCAACCTAAACCAACAAGTGTAAATTCACCTTATTTTGATTTAGCAAAAAAATACAACTTAACCATTGACTTCAGACCTTTCATCCAAGTCGAAGGTTCAAATGCAAAAGAAGTTAGAAAACAACGTGTCAATTTTGAAGATTATACAGGAGTGATTTTCACTTCTAAAGTATCTGCTGATCATTTTTTTCGAATTGCCGAAGAAATTAGATATGAAATTCCTGACAGCCTTAAATACTTTTGTATATCTGAAGCCATTGCTCTTTATCTTCAAAAATATGTTCTATACAGAAAAAGGAAAATATTTTTTGGGAAACAAAATATTGTGCAGTTAGCTGATGTGATGAAAAAACATAAAAACGAGAAATTCCTTCTCCCTTGCACCAATATTTTAAGAGATCGAATTCCTGAAACTTTGGAAAAAAATGGGTTTGACTTTACGAAAGTAGTTTTATATAGAACGATCGCTGCTGATCTTTCAGACCTTTCAGATGTAAAATACGACATGCTTGTTTTCTTTAGTCCTGGAGGAATCGAATCTTTATTTAAAAACTTCCCAAACTTTAAACAAAACAACACCTATATCGCTGCTTTTGGAGCAACTACAGCTAAAGCTGTATTAAACAATAAGCTTCGGGTTGATTTACATGCCCCACAGCCCAATGCACCTTCTATGGTTGGCGGAATAGAGCTTTTCATTAAATCCTTATTGGCAAAAAGCGCTTAAAAAGCGATAAAATCAAATATTTTATTTAAAATAATCATCGCAATTATTAAAGATATAATCGCTTGAATTAACACTGCTGAAGCTGAAACATCTTTGATTTGCTTTATCAACAGGCTTTCTTCTTTTGATATCAAATCGCATATTTTTTCTATTGCTGTATTAATCGCCTCAAGAGCAATAACAAAACCAATACACAATAAAACAAGCCCCCATTCCAAATAATTGAAATTTAAATAAAAAGCAAAAAGCGCTACAACTATTGTTGCTATTAAATGTATTCTGAAATTTTGTTCTTTTAACAGTATTTTTATTCCATCAAAAGCATTGGAAAATGAATTAAATAATTTAATTATATGCATAATAGTATTATTAATATCTTGAATTAATTAAAAAAATAAATTAAATTTGATAGAAACTAAATATAAATTTATGAGAAAAATATTATTTATACTATCCATTGCCTTCTTCTTTATAGGTCAAGTTGAAGCCCAGTCATGCACTCCAGATGCTTTATATCAAGACTCCTCTTTTGGTATTTGGCCTGACACTGCTCAAGACATTCCACCTGCCGCAGCTGGTGTAGCTTACTCAACTGACATTAATTTTATTTGTCCAGATGAAGTTACTGTAGAGTTAGACCCTTCCAATAATTTTGTTGGCGAGCCAATTGACCAGTTTACAGTGACAAGCATTGATGGTTTTCCCAATGGAATTCAATATGCATGCAACCAATCGAGTTGCACTTATGATGGAGGAGTATTAGGCTGTGCCAATATTTATGGAACCACGGATTCACTGGGTACATTTCCATTAACTATTAACGTTGATGTCGTTGTTTTAGTAACAATCTTTGGCGTTACAACTCCAGTGACACAATCCGAATCATTTGGTGGATACGAGTTAATCGTTGGTCATGCCGGAACGATTGAATCAATAATTAACCCAGTGAGTGTGTATCCCAACCCAAGCAATGAAACAATAAGAATAAAAGGTCTAACCAAAGATATGAATGCCTCTAAAATTGAAATTGTTAATCTAAGTGGGAAAACTGAATTTATAAGCCCTATATCTTCAGAGGAAAACAAAATAAATATCAACAAATTACAAAGCGGAGTTTATTTTGCAAAAATTTATCACTTAAGCGGAATTAAAACTCTTCGATTTATAAAAGAATAATTTCTTAACAAAATTCTAAATTGATTAAAGGGGGACAATTCCCCCTTTTTTATTTCTATTGTATGACAGAATTGTTAAATTCGCACTTGTCAATTTTACCATCATTGTCAATAACAAAACATTATGATCAATTATAAAAAATGGAACACCATACTTGGCTGGTGTCTTTTTGCTGTCGCAACAATTGTTTACTTTATTACAATTGAAGACTCCGTTAGTTTATGGGATTGTGGGGAATATATTACTGCAGCATATAAATTAGAGGTCGGACATCCTCCTGGAGCCCCATTATTTATGGTTATTGGACGATTGTTTTCTTTTTTTGCTGAACCCACTCAAGTCGCTGTTTGGATCAATCGACTTTCTGCTCTTTCTAGCGCTTTGACTATTTTATTTATGTTCTGGTCATTAACGCTATTAATTAAAAAAATAATTTTAAATAAAAAACCAGCTCTATCTAGTCATGACTGTCTTGCAATTTTTGTTAGCGCATCCATTGGCGCTTTGGCATATACATTTACGGATTCTTTTTGGTTTTCTGCTGTAGAGGGAGAGGTCTATGCCATGGCATCACTCTTCACCGCTGCAATCTTTTGGGCTATACTAAAATGGGATGAAGAAATGGCAGCGCTTCAAAACGGAAAAATAAGCATTAATGCATCTCCCCACAGATGGTTACTTCTTATCATGTTCCTTCTAGGTCTTGCTATAGGAGTTCACCTTCTTGGTATCCTTGTCATTCCCGCTATTGGCTATTTTATTTACTTCAGGTACACCCAAAATGTGAACTTAAAGGGAATAATTATCACTGGGATTTTATCCGTATTTATTCTTGGGTTTATTCAAGAAGGCATTATCCCCGGATCTATTGCAATGGCATCTGCTTTTGAGGTTTCTTTTGTCAATTCAGCCGGATTACCATTTTATTCGGGAACCATCTTTTTCTTTGCTTTGCTTATTTTTATTTGCTTTTATATCACTCGTCTTGCCAAAAGAAAAAACAAAACCATTTTGTATAATTCAATGATGGGTATCATCATGCTCTTAATTGGTTATGGATCTTTTGCGGTAATCGTTATTCGTTCAAATGCAAATACACCACTTGATGAAAATGACCCTGAAAATCTAGTCACTTTAAAATCTTACCTAAAAAGGGAACAATATGGCTCTGCACCAATATTTTCTGGGCCTTATTGGAATTCCTCTCCCAATGATCAGGAACTTTTTGACGATCAATCCCCAACAAATCTTAGACGATTTGTGGTGGTTGATGAGGACACGGAGTTAAAAGCATTCAAAAATGAGGGAGCTGCGAATTCATACGCAAAAAATCACGACGCAGAAGTGGTAGAGAAATACTATGAATCAAATGCTTCAGTTAGAGAAAACAGCGTGCCCACTTATAGCCAAACTACTTTTTTCCCGCGAATGTATTCAAGCCAAGACAAAAGAAAGGTTGAAGGGTATAAAAAATGGTCTGGTTATGATTCTGATGATGACGTTCAAACTGATTTAGGATCTGATGAAAACCGCCTCCCTACATTCGGTGAAAATCTAACTTATTTTTATAAATATCAAATAGAATGGATGTATTGGCGTTACTTTATGTGGAACTTCTCAGGAAGACAAAATGACATTCAAGGTCATGGAGATGCCATGCGTGGAAATTGGAAAACTGGATTTGCCTCAATTGATAATACCAGATTAGGAGATCAAGATAAAGCTCCTTTTTATACGACCAACAACAAATCAAACAATTCTTTTTTCTTATTACCTTTTATTTTGGGATTAATCGGTTTGATTTTTCATTTTTATAAAGCTCCAAAAGATGCCTTTGCCCTGCTACTTGCTTTTTTATTCACCGGCATTATGATTGTTATTTATCTTAATCAAAAGCCATTTGAACCAAGAGAAAGAGATTATGCATATGCTGGATCGTTTTACTTTTTTGCATTTTGGATTGGAATTGGAGTATATGGTTTGATTGATTTCTTTAAACATTTTGACAAAAAAATGGCTAAGAAAGCAGGAATTATTACTGGAAGTGTTTTACTGTTCTGCCTAATTTTAGATAAAAATGCTCCGGTCGGTATGCCCGCAACACTAACGTGGCTTTATATTAGTGTTATATCTATTTTCTTAATTGGACTTATGTTGCTGTTAAAGAAAATAAAGGCCAAAGAGATACATAGTATAATTACCGCTGGAGCACTTGGACTTTGTGTTCCTGTTTTAATGGCTTTTCAAGGATGGGATGATCATGACAGAAGCGAGAAGAGCTCAGCACAAGACCTTTCTTCAAATTATTTAAACTCCTGTACAAAAAATGCCATTTTATTTACAAATGGAGACAACGATACTTTTCCTCTTTGGTATTTGCAAGAGGTAGAAGGAAAAAGAACAGATGTGAGGGTCTGCAACCTTTCATTAATGCAAACAGATTGGTATACTGATCAAATGAAAATGAAGGCATATGATTCTGACCCTCTACCAATAAAATTCAGAGAAGATCAAATTTTAATGTATGCTGGAAATACTGATTTGGTTTATTTTCTAGACCTCTTAAACTTAATGTCAATGGGAGCAAAAGAAAGTGTGATTAAAAAAATAATCGCACTAAGAATAAATCAAAACAAAGGAGAAATTCTCAATGCAATTAAGGAATTAGATGCTGCAGCTAGTCCAATAATAAATAAAATTGACATTAAAGCAAATGAGAATCTAAGAAGATCCAAATCTAAATTTTTTAGTAATTCTCAAAAACTTGACCAGCTTCTCTATGATAAATTTAATTTTGGATTAACCCTTTTGAGAGCTTCTGGATCTGAGAAAGATCAACAAGCATTTCAAAAAGCACTTACCGATTTTGAAGAAAAATGGAACACTATAAACCTAGATGATGCAATGGCTTTTGTAAGAAATGATAATAACATTATTTCTTCAGAACAAACCACTCAAGACCTGCGAATCTTTCCATCAAATGATTTCACTTTAAATGTTAATGCTAAAAACGCCATAAAATCAGGGGTTATTTCCGCAAAACAAAAAGATGAAGTTTTAGATGAAATTAACTTTAGCTTTGATCAGCAAGCCCTTTCAAGAGAACAAGTGATGATGCTTGATATTCTGGCAAATAATGATTGGAAAAGGGGCGTTTTCTTTTCAAGTCCAGGTGGATCAGAAGTTTCCATGTCCCTTTACAAGCGAGGTTATATAAAACAAACAGGCCTTACTTTTATGCTAAGCCCTACATCAAACATCAAAAACCCTTATCCGGTAGATGCTGATAAAATGTATACCAACATGATGAACAAATACAGTTTTGGGAAAATGAATAAAAAAGAAGTTCTGACAGATTATTACGCTAGAAGGCATACGTCGCAATACAGAAGACAATTTTCAAGTTTGGCTGCGCATTACATTCAACTAGCTGAGCAAGAAGAAAACTTCTTGAAGAGCAACCCTGTTCAACAATACGCTCTTGCTCTAAGACAACGTCAAGAAATTGCTTTAGCCAAAGAAGTTGAAAAAGACAGTGATAGCAAATCAAGAATTGCCAGACACAGAAAAAAAGCTATCAATCTGCTCAATAAATCTTTAAAAATAATGCCTCCCAGTATTGTAATTGACGGTGGAGAACCTAGCACATCAGGAGAAAAATACACCTTTCAAAATGAAACAATAAGTGGCTATCAAGATGGAAATCTTTCAGGTTATGTAGAACTTTTTTACAAAGCAAAAGATTATAAAGCTGGTGAAAAATTAGGTCTCGAGATTCTAGGTCAACAAAAACAAATGATTGATTACTTCATGAATAGTAATGCCTATTTCGCATATTCTGAAGAAAACATACCTGATCTAATGGCATCTATTTCTGCATTATTTAAACTTTATAAAGCAAAGGAATCAAATCCGAATAAAAACTCAAAACTTCACAAAGAAGTCAAAAGTTTATTAGATAAAATTTATTACAAAAAACTCCCTAATTTATATCGGAAAATAGACCTGCTTAAAGTTGGGAATGATGAAGAAGAAATATCCAACTCATTAAGACTAAGAATTCGTTTGGATGCTATTGCTACTCATAATGGTTTTAAAGAAAAAATAAAACCCGAGCAAAATAATACGAAAACACCGTAAAAATCTTAAATGACCTGGCATCGGCCTCCATTTATAATTCGTCGTTTTCTAAAAAACTGCACCTGGAATATCCCTAACTCTAATAAGGTTTATATCACATTTGATGATGGTCCTGATCCAGAAATTACTCCCTGGGTAATTAATTTTTTAGAACAAGAAAATGTTAAAGCTACCTTCTTTTGTGTTGGAAACAACATCAATAAAGAGCCTGAAATATTCCACCTTCTAAAAGAGAAAGGACATGCAATTGGTCACCATACCATGAATCATGAAAACGGCTTCAAAACAGACCTTAAAACATATATTCAATCTGCAGCTAAATCCAAAAAAATCTCTGGCTCAAATTTATTTCGACCCCCATATGGTAGAATTAAAAAAACACAGATGAAAGAAATCGCAAAAGAAAACAAAATAATTATGTGGTCTTGGATTTCGCATGACTTTGATTCTAGTGTTTCAATAAAATCCATTATAAAAAACGCAAAAAAAAACATCAAAGCAGGTGATATTCTTGTTTTTCATGACAATCCAAAAAGCAAAAAACGTCTAAAGGAATTACTACCTCTAATTGTTTCTTTAATCAAAGAAAAAAAAATAGATTTTGGTGTTCTTTAAATCGCTTCATTTTTTTATCTTTGGTTACAACGCTTTAATTAACTTTTAAGATGTTAAAGCAATATAAGAAGCAATTTGCAATGGCAGAAGCAGAATTTAATCACATGTTAATCCCCTTGTTCTATTTCAAACATAGAAAATTCTGATATTCCGAGTAAATACTCCTCATTTTAATTAAAAAATTACAATCTATAAATAACATAGATGAATAAGGCTTAAAATGGAAAAAAAGAAAAAAGAGATACCTAAGACTGGTTGGGTTGGTTTTCAAAAAAATTGGAAGCAAGATGCTGTTGCAGCTATCAGTGTTTCTCTTGTTGCTCTACCTCTATCTTTAGCTATTGCAATCGCTGCTGGTGTTCCTCCTATCTCTGGTCTTATCACCGCTGTTATCGGAGGAATTATAACCACTTTTTTCAAAAACTCACAGCTCACCATCAATGGCCCTGCAGCAGGTTTAATTGGGGTAATTCTTTCTGCAATCATTGCGTTTGACAATGGCTGTGGATCATTACAAGCTTTTAAATATGCGTGCGCTGCCTTTATCTTTTCTGGAATATTACAGGTTATTATTGGCTTGCTAAAATACGGAAGGATTGCAGATTTATTTCCAACAACCGTTATTCACGGAATCCTTGCATCAATTGGAATCATCATTTTTGCTAACCAAACACATGTTGCTATGGGGACAAAGTCAAATGCAGACAACACAATGGGAGTCTTATTTGACATTTTTAATCAAATTCCCAACATCAACCCATACATTGCCGTTATTTCAATTATAGGCCTCATGCTGTTGATGTTTCATTCAAAAATAAGCTATAAGGTCTTTCATTTCATTCCAGCTCCCGTTTGGGTGCTGGCAATTGCTGTTCCAATTGTTTTAACCTATCAATATCTTGATGCAAATCAAATAAGCGTTTTTGGAGCGGAATTTATTATGCCAAAAGACTTTTTAATTGTTATTCCCGACAACTGGACAGATGCGATAATCACCCCTGACTTCTCCATTTGTCATACCCCCAAATTTTGGCTTGTTGTTATTTCAATCACATTGCTTTCTTCAGTAATTACTCTTGCTGGAACAAAGGCAGTTGACAAGCTTGACCCATATAAAAGAAAAACAAATTTGAACAGAGATCTTGTTGCGGTAGGATTAAGCACTATCGCATCAGGCGCTGTCGGAGGACTACCCATAATAACTGTTATTGTGAGAAGCACGGTTAATGTACACAATAATGCAAAAACTAAATACTCTAATTTGTTTCACGGATTATATATTATGCTTTTTGTAGTGCTTTTAACTCCAGTTATTCAGCTTTTTCCAAAAGCAGCTCTTGCTGCAGTTTTAATTGTAACAGGAACTAAACTGGCATCTCCAAAATTATTTAAAGAAATATACACACAAGGTTTGGAACAAACCGTTTTTCTTCTCTCAACTATTTTCATAACACTCTACCAAGACCCTCTTACTGGAATAATAGGAGGTATGGGAATGACTCTTTTAGCACATTTCTTTATTTCAAGAGTTTCAATTACAGAATTTATACGATTAATATTTAAATCCGGAACACAACTTACAATAATTGATGACGATAACTATATACTTCGAGTAAAAGGAATTGCAAATTTTGTTTCTATTCTTAAACTTTCTGAGCATCTTGAGAAAATACCCGAAGGTATACTACTAAGAGTGGATCTCTCAAAAACAAGGTTAGTCGATCTTACATTTCAGGAAAAACTAGTGGAGTTTAAGAAAAAGCATCGAAGAACAGGGGGGCGAGTTCAAATCATCGGCCTGGACCAACATATTTCCATTTCAAATCATCGGCTATCCTTAAAAAGTTACATTATTCCTGCAAATCAAAAAATAACCCCAAGGGAACAGAAAATAAAATCATTGGCTGCACAAATGCATTGGGCATATTCTCGTGAAGAACAAATTGAAACTACAGAACTGTCTGATTTTAATTTCTTTAAATCAAGACCTATCGATTTAAAAAGCAATATTATCGGTGAAAAATATGAAAATCAAAATGTCGACTGGGAAATTTCTGATGTGACATTTGAAGAAGGAGCAATGCTTTCAAAAGAAATATATACCTCCACAATGCAGCACATACATTTGCCGTTTGAAATCCCTTCATTTGTTTTGGAAGGGGAATTTTTCTGGGACAAACTATTTGTAAAAGTTCTTCCTGTTGCAGGTTCTGACATAAATTTTATAGACCACCCAACATTCAATAAAAAATATAAATTAACAGGAGAAAACATACCTGCTATAAAACTCTTTTTTAATTCGAAACTAATTAAATTTCTTGAATCAAAAGATGCATATCATATTGAAAGTAATGGAAACTCATTAATCATTTTTAAAGCGCTTAAACCAGCGAATATCAATGAAATAAACAAGCTCGTTTCTTTTGGCCAGGAAATAATCGAACTATCGACGGCTAAAAGCTAGATCACCCACTGCAAACCAAGCGTAAAAGAAGGAGAAAAACGTTATGCCAGTTTGTGTTTCTAAAGTGTCTTCAAACAAAAATGTGCTAAACATAATTACAATAAAAACGAGGCCTAAAACCTGTTTGTTTTGCCATTGTTTTGTCATGAAATAAAACAAAATATAATAAAAGAAAAGCATCCCAAGCAAACCAAATGAAATCCATATGGTTAAAAAAGTATTATGTGCTCTTTTTCTATTTTCCAGCTTTAATTTAGAGTGAGACTGCGCATATTGTTGGTCAAAAGCATCCTGTACATCGCCAGATCCAACTCCAAAAAACCAGTTTTGTTTTATAATTGAAATGCCCGTCTCCCAATATTCCAACCTTTGTAGAAGAGAGTGTCCATTTGGATCTGCCGCATGATGATATTCAAATCTAATAGAATATAATCTTGACAAAAAACCATTATTTAATTCTCTATAATCTGCCACTCCATTTTCAATGTTTTTAACATCATTTGAAGTAAGTGCAGAAACCCCTTCTGCATTTGCTGGAAGAGATTTTGAGTGCAAATATCTAATAATTGTATATTTTATTTCTTGATTTTTATTGTCTTTTTGATGAATCGGAATATCTGATTTAATACACCAAGATTCACTCAATTCTATTTCATTAATTTCTAAATCAGCGTTGTTTTCAGGATAAACAATAAAGGCAACTAAAGAAAGAAAAAAAAGCAAAACAAATGACACAAAAAGAAAAAGATATCTATACTTTTTATTTACCATTAGCAAATAAGAAAAAAATGTAGCAAAACCGAAAAAAAGTGCAATATATGCCGATAAAACCTGAGAGAAAAAAACGTAAAAACAAAACCACAAAAACAATATAATAGATATTGAAACATTGGTTTTTTTACGAACCAATCTATCAACACATATAACACATGCAAAAGCAATCAAGATAGAATATCTAATATGAGAACCGAACAGAGATAAGCCACGAATATCATCATAGGTTCTAGGACCAAAAAGCTGATAGTAACACATCACATTAATTAGTGATGTCACAAATAAAGAAACCAAAAATAAAATAATAACAGACTCTTTAACTTTCTCTTTATCTAAAGGTTTGGAAATAATTATCAATGGAATAACCAATATAGAAACTTTTGTTTTTAAATCATTTAGGGCATAGTCAAGGTTGCTAGACCAAGTAAAGGAAATAAGATGAAGTAATAAAAAAACAAAAATCAAAACAAGAAATTGATTGGATTTCCATTTATTCATATGTTCCTTTAACAAAGGGTCCATTAAAACGGACGCTCCTCCAATAATCATTCCTATGGAAATCATTGCTTTACTACAAACCAAACCAACAACAATCAGATATAATGAGAAAACATGCAAGAATTTAGAAACATTGTTTCTTTGCAAATTATATAATGTTTGGTTTGCCATTAATTTGAATCTAAGCTATTTACCCAAAATAGCATTATATCTATTTTCATCCTTTAGCAAAGAAATTGCCTCACTTATCACAGGGTCGTATTTAAATAAATTGATTGTTTTTCCTTTTTGAAAGTAATATCTAGAAATAATTTCATTTTCTATTGTTCTCATTATTTCTTTTTTATAAATGTTTAAATCGCGCTCTCGAGATGGCTTAACCTTTAGCAAGGCATTATCTAAATCTGTTTTAATATATGTGTACAAGCTATCCTTTTTTGACTGTGCAATTAATTGATTAATAATTTCAGTAGACTTATTTGAATACAAAAACTCTCTATTATCAAGGAAGTCCTTAAACAGGTCAAACTCAGAATCAGAAAATCGATATCTTTCAGGCATTGAAATTGAGTCATTCTCTAGTCTATATTTGGTAGCAAAATCAAATATAACATTGTCCACTATCAATTTTCTAGTTAATTGGCTATAACTATTTTGTTTAATCTTAACATCTGGTTCAATTCCTCTTCCATCAACAACCTCTCTATTGTTTTTTGTTTTAAACTTCTTCACCAATGAATCTGGAACTTCTTTAGCTTTTTCAGCTCCATCATTGTCGTAATACTCTAACCTTTGGACACATCTACCAGATGGTGTATAATATTTCGCTACTGTTAGTTTTACCTTACAGCCATATTCTAAATCATAGGTTCTCTGTACTAAACCCTTTCCATAACTTGTGTTCCCAATTACTACCGCTCTATCTAAATCTTGAAGGCTACCAGAAACTATTTCACTAGCAGAAGCAGAGCCCCCATTAATTAAAACCACAACGGGAATTTGAAGATCTGCAGGCTGCATCCATGTTTTATATGATTTATTTTCACTCTCCACCCTGCCCTTGGTCGTAACAACAATTTGATTTTGTTCCACAAAAAGATTCACAATTTTAATTGCTTCAATCAACAATCCTCCTCCATTTCCTCGCAAATCAAAAATTAATTTTTTCATCCCTTTATCCTTAAGGTTTTGATATGATTTTTTCACCTCTGCATATGCTGTATTTGTAAAACTGTTTAATTTCAAATAGCCAATACTATCTGAAATAATCCCATGATATGGAATATCTGGAATTTTAATTTCATCTCGAGTGATTGATATATCTTTTTCTCCAACACCATCTCTTAATATTTTAATTTTAATGGTCGTTCCCTTGGGGCCTTTTAATGAAGAAGAAACCTCATCTGTTGATTTATCTATCATTGATTTATTTTCAATCATCAATATTTTATCCCCAGCCATTAATCCTCCCTTGACAGCCGGACTATTTTCATAGGGTTGAACAATACACACATGACTCCCCATTTTTCTGATTAAAGAGCCTATTCCACCATATTGTCCAGTAGTCATAATTCTGTAATCCTCTATATTTGATTCATGATAAAAAACAGTATATGGATCTAGTTCTTTTAACATTGCATCAATAGCATGTTTTCCCATTTTACCAGTTTCTGGATCATCAACAAAATACAATTCAAGTTGCTCAAAAACTTCTCCCATTAATTCAAGATTTTTTATTACTTGAAAATCATTTGACTGAGAAAAACTTTTTATTGGGATTAAAAATGATGTTGCAAAAATTGCAACTAAAAGAATTTCTTTTTTTATATATTTAAACATGAGTAATTAATTTTTCAAATAAACACTTAATCTGACCATCAATTTCCTTGTAATTAGGCAAATCGACTCCCGTATAATTTAAAACAAACGATATTTTTCTTTTTTTATTTAATAAATACGATTCTATAACCAATTTGTTATTACGAACAGCTTCTCTACATAATCTTTTTATCGCATTTCTATCCACTGCTTTCTTATGTCTTTTTTTTGGAACTGAAATTAACACCTGAAAAGGTTTTTCAAATTCTCTTTTATCCGCCAAAAAAATGATCGTTAATTTTTCTGTTCTAATTCGTTTTCCCCTATTAAAAAGATTGGAAATCTGAATTTTACTACAGAGTTTATAATTTTTACCAAAATTATTTTGCATACACAAAGTTATAATCAAAAAGAGCTTTTTAAAAGAATTTAAATATTATTGCATAATATTTGTATGTTTTCACATAAAAAACCATGTTCGATTTGATTTTCAAAAGCCTAATTTTCCTTTTTATTTTTCAACTATTATATAGCTGTAATATAAAAACAAAAAAGCAAAGCGCTTCTGTTATTCAATCAAAAAAAATAATTCACGTGGATACTATTACACAAGATTTTAAAAGATCATTCTCCACGATTATTATAGGAGAACAAGAATGGATGATTGACGATCTTAAAATAAAGGAATTTTTAAATGGAGACCCCATAAAAAGAGTGTTTTCTGAAGAAGAGTGGATTCGGCTTGGATCTCAAAAAAAACCTTGTTATCGTGTCAAAAAAAACACCTATTACTACAATGGATTTACTCTAATGGATAAAAGAGGGCTTGTTCCTGTAGATTATAAAATTCCCTCAGTGAAGGACTGGGATATTTTAAGGCAACATCTTGGTGGAAACACCACGATGTCCAAAACTTTAGCAAATTATTCCTGGAAAGAAATTATTGGAGACAGCATTATTGAGCATCAAGGAGAAAACGGCAATGGATTTAATGCATATCCTACAGGATGTATACTTTCGTCTGGAAGGTTAAATTTAGGAAGCTGTACTTTCTGGTGGTCTAACAGAACCTTTGAATCTGATATTCCAAAGAAACTTTCTATTTTTAGCATTGGAGACTGCTCTATTGACGTATCTGAAATAAATTCAGTTGACCCTGGTTTTGGAGCTAGTTTAAGATGTATTAAAAAATAAAACTCATGCAAAAGAACATTCGCTTTTTATTCATTGTTTTCTTTTCTTTATTTTTTGGGTTTGGTTCTTTTTCTCAGAACAAGAAAGTTATTTTCACCTATAATGGAAATGGGAAAATCGGAAATTCATCTATTTCTATCTCTCTTCACCTTTTTTCTTCAGGAGTAATCGCTGGGTCATATTCAATAAATGACTCTAAAATCAACAGAAAAATAAAACTCAAAGGCAAGCCTTCGTTAACAAACAAGGAACAAGCAACATTATTTGCAAGCAGCAATGGAAAAGAATTGGGATATCTTATCATTCCATACCACCTAAGAGATATGGAAATAATTCGCGGAAAATGGTACAATATAAATGGAACAAAGACAAAAAATGTTTACATCAAAAGGAATAAATAATTAGACCATGTATAAAAACATTATTCTTGTTTTTTTAGCTTTAAAAATAATCCTTTCCTCCTTTTTTTTCTCTCAGCAATACAGCAATATTACTCTACTTGACCATTGGCATGAAGACAGCATTTCAACAAACTCTAGTTTTGTGCGATATAGTGGATGCTGGGGATTTCGTTCAAATGGCACCGATTACGCTGTTATTGGCTCAACAGAAGGCACGCATATTTTCAAAATATCTGAAAATAAAAAATTAGAATTCATTGATTTTGTAAAAGGACGATATAGCTCTTCAATGGTTTCACATCGAGAGTACAAAACTTTTAACAATTATTTATATGCTGTATGCGATGAAGGCTTCAGCAGTTTACAAATAATTGATCTAAGCCACCTTCCCGATTCTGTTAGTGTCTCTGAAGATCTTTACCTTCCTCCTTTTGGGCGAACTCATAATTTATTTATTGACACTAATAATGCATTGTTATACTTATGCAAAGTCACCCCATTTCTTGATAGCACACAATTAGCAAGCATTCCAATGCGTGTTTTTTCACTTGACAGTCCAAGCAACCCAACATTACTATGGGAAGGGCCTAATGATATTTCGGAAGTGCATGATGTTTATGTGCATGATAACGAAGCAATATTAAATTGCGGTTTTGATGGCATCCGTAGTTACGACTTTTCAAATCCTTCTAGTCCAATTTTTTTTCAGAGTCTTGAATTTTATAACGACCAAGGATATAATCATCAAGGTTGGCTATCACCTAATAAAGAAACATATCTTTTTTCAGACGAAAATAAAGGAATGAGAATTAAAAAATACCGCAGATTAGATGATGGCTCATTAATTTTTGAATCTTTATTTGGAACCAATTCCTATAGCGAAAAAACCCCTCACAATATTCAATGTGATAATGAGTTTGCATATGTTGCATACTATAATGATGGTTTAAGAGTTTTTGATATGCGGGTTTTGCCACCTCAAGAAATTGCTTATTATAACACTTATCATCCAGTAATTTCTTCAAATTCTTCCTTTACAATGAACGGTGCCTGGGGCGTTCATAAATATAACAATTCGCATATCATTGTCTCTGATCGACAAAATGGGCTCTTTCTTTTTGATTTCAACCGACTTTCGTTTTCAATACCACAAAATATTTCAGAAATATATCCTAACCCATCAACGCAAGAAGAGAACACCTATTTTCGGTTTCCAAATAATGCTTACGGCTTAAAAGAGTTGAGCATTTTCGATTCAAAAGGTAAAAAAATTAAAGAATTAAGTAGCTCAGAAGATACTATTTTAAAAACCAAACTTAAGAAAGGATTTTATTGCATTCGTTTTTGTTATAAAAATGCTTTTGATGAAAAACAACAACATTTCCTTTCTTTAATCGTTCTTTAATCTAAAAAACTATGTATAATTATATATCTTTGTTTCTTCTCATTTTTTAAAATATGGGCTGTACAAGTTGTTCAAAAAAAAAGGGTTGTAAAAGCAATGGTAATTGTTCCAATTTAAGCTGCAGTATTCTTTCTGTTTATGACTGGCTTTCAGACATAAACCCTAGTGGGAGTGATAAATTTGACATGGTTGAAGTTCGCTTCAAAAATAGCAGAAAACGATTTTATAGAAACTCAAAAAATCTTTCACTTCAAACTGGAGACTTGGTTATTGTCGATGCATCTCCAGGTTATGATCTTGGTATCACATCTATAATTGGAGAACTTGCAAGAATTCAAATCGCAAAAAAAGCTCCTAGTTTAAAACCTTTTGATGCTAAAACAATTAGAAAAATTGCAACTTCTGAAGAAATTGAAAAATGGAAGGATGGGCGATTAAAGGAAAATGAAATGCTCAACAACACACGTTCCATTGCTTTGTCACTAAACCTAAAAATGAAAATTTCTGACGTTGAATTTCAAGGAGATCTTTCAAAGGCAACTTTTTATTATACTGCCGATGATAGGATCGATTTTAGACAGCTGATAAAAGAGCTTGCTAATAAATTTAAAATTAGAATTGAAATGAGACAAATCGGCCCTAGACAAGAAGCTTCTAAGCTAGGTGGAATTGGATCATGCGGAAGAGAGCTTTGTTGTTCTACATGGCTCACCGACTTTCAAACTGTTTCTACATCATCGGCTAGATACCAACAGCTTTCTTTAAATCCAGAAAAACTATCTGGACAATGTGGAAGATTAAAATGCTGCCTAAATTATGAATTAGACTCCTACCTTGACATCATTAAATCTTTCCCTAAATTTAACTCTAAATTAAAATCCAAAAAAGGAACGGCAACACATATAAAAACAGATGTATTCAAAGAACGTTTATGGTATTCATATGAAGGTAAATCTGACTTAATTTCTTTAAGCCCTCAAAAAGCACTGGTGATTTCCGATCTTAACAAAAAAGGCATATTTCCAGATAGCCTCACCGATTATGAAGAGAAAAAAACAAACAAGGAGCCTGTTTATTCAAATGTTGTTGGTCAAGATAGCGTTTCTAGATTTGAAAATAAATTCAAAAAGAAGAAACCAAAAAAACACAAAAACAAGAATTCGAATAAAAAACAAAAAAAGAAATGAAATATAGTTGTCTGATTTTTTTGGGATTATCAGTATTGCTTTTCTCTTGTTCTGAGTCGCCTTATTATACCAAATCTCATGAATTCAGTAATCAGATTTGGAATTTAAATGAAAAACCTCGCTTTATAGTAGATATAAAGGATACTAATCAGCGATACGACTTTACCTTTTACATAAGAACCACATCAGATTACGCTTACAATAACATTTGGGTTTTTCTGCACTCAACAGACCCTTCTGGAGAAAAAAGCAAAGAAGCTTTTGAAGTAAAAACCACCAATAAAGATGGATCTTGGATAGGAAAAAAATCAGGTTCTGTAATTGAACATAAATTTGACAAGATAAAAAGCGTAAAATTCTCAAAAAAAGGAAAATACACCTTTTCATTAGAGCAAGCTAGTGACAAAGGAGATTTAAAAAATGTAATTGATGCAACCTTAGTTGTTGAGAAATCGAAGAAATAATCTTTATAAACTATGAACACCATTAATCATTACGATTTTCAAAATAAAAAAGCATTAATCCGTGTAGATTTTAACGTCCCCTTGGACAATGATAAAAACATCACTGACGACACTAGAATTCGTGCTGCTTTACCCACAATATTACACGTTATAAAAAATGGAGGGGCTGCAATTATTATGTCGCATTTGGGAAGGCCAAAAAATGGTCCTGAAAATGATTTTTCGCTGATTCATTTGGTTTCCCATCTTGAAAAACTAAGCAACACCAAAGTTCACTTTGCTGATGATTGTATTGGGGATAAAGCAGAACATAAGTGCAACTCCATGAAACCTGGAGAAATCTCATTACTTGAAAATGTTCGTTTTTATAAAGAAGAAACAAAAGGAGACTCCCTGTTTGCGCAAAAATTAGCCTCTCTTGGAGATTGCTATGTCAATGATGCTTTTGGAACGGCTCATAGAGCGCATGCTAGCACCACTGTAATTGCCAAACACTTCCCAAACGATAAAATGTTTGGGTTTTTAATGGAAGGCGAAATAAATAGTTTAGAAAAAGTCCTGAACAGCGAAAAAAAGCCCTTGACTGCAATTATTGGAGGAGCGAAGGTTTCTTCAAAAATACCAATAATTGAAAACCTTATAAATAAGGTAGACAATCTTATTATAGGCGGAGGAATGGCTTATACTTTTATAAAAGCAAATGGAGGAACTATTGGAGATTCTCTTGTTGAAGATGATTTTTTAAAAACTGCTACATCAATCCAAGAATTGGCAAAAAGTAAAAAAGTCAACATTTATTTGCCAGTTGACACAGCAACAGCAGATTCGTTTGACAACAATGCTGCAAAAGGTGTAGTTGATATTCAAAACATCCCTAAAGGGTTAATGGGACTTGACATTGGAAAGAAAAGTGAAGTGCTATTTTCTGATGTTATTGAAAAATCTAAATTAATTTTATGGAATGGCCCAATGGGTGTTTTTGAGTTTTCAAATTTTGAAAGTGGAACAAAGTCTGCTGCAAATGCCATTGTAAAGGCAACTCAAAAAGGAGCATTTTCATTAATTGGTGGCGGAGATTCAGTTGCAGCAATTAATAAGTTTAAACTTTCAGAAAAAGTCTCCTATGTTTCCACAGGTGGAGGTGCCATGCTAGAATATCTAGAGGGGAAAACTCTTCCTGGAATTAATGCAATTCAAGAATCTTAAATTATTTTTCTGAAATAACGAGTTTAACAAAGCAAAGTAATGAAGCTCCTGCCACAAAACCACACGCTATTACTTGACCAACTTCATTTTGGCCGTCCATCACTCCAATTAAAGACAAAAACACAATCGAAAGAAGCAAAAAAAGATACTTAAGTTGAGGGCTTTTAATTAAATTCTCCATGTTTTAAAATAATTTATTAGAACTAAGATATAAATTAAATTATTCTGATAATGCTTGAGCTAAATCCTCAATCAAATCTTCTGCATCTTCAATTCCAACACTCAGTCTAATTAAAGAATCAACTACACCACTTTCCTCTCTAAGTTCTTTAGGGATGGATGCATGTGTCATTGTTGCTGGGTGACCAATCAAAGATTCCACTCCTCCTAAAGATTCAGCAAGTGAAAAAAGTTTAACACGACTTACAATTTCCAATGCATCTTCAATTTTGTTTCCTTTTAATGTAAAAGAAATCATTCCACCAAAACCTCTCATTTGTTTTTTAGCAACTTCGTGATTAGTGTGACTTTCAAAGCCCGGCCAATAGACTTTATCTACATTTGAATTAGATTTTAAGAAATTGGCAATCTTTTCGCCATTTTCACAATGTCTTTGAATTCTAATATGCAGTGTTTTAATGCCTCGCAAAACTAGAAAACTATCCATAGGGGCAGTAACAGCACCTGAAGAATTTTGAATTCTATACATTTCTTCAGCAATATCGTTATTTGATGTAACTAAAGCTCCCATCACTACATCTGAATGACCTCCCAGGTATTTTGTCACAGAATGCATTATAACATCAGCTCCTAAATCAAGTGGGTTTTGAAGGTATGGTGTCGCAAAAGTATTATCCACACATACCATAATATCTTTTCCTTTGGCAATTGAAACCATTTCCTCAATGTCAATAATATTCATCATTGGATTGCTTGGTGTTTCTATCCAAATCATTTTTGTTTTAGAATTAATTTTTTGGGACACATTATTAGGGTTAAGCATATCGACAAAATGAAAAACAATTCCATATTTTTCAAAAATTGTTTTAAAAATCCGATAAGAACCACCATAAAGATCATTGGTTGATATTACCTCATCTCCTGGGTTTAACATTTTAATCAAACAATCAATTGCAGCCAAGCCGGACCCAAAACATGCACCGTGATCTCCATTTTCTAATGCAGCGATACTCTTTTCAAGAGCATGACGTGTAGGGTTTTGAGTTCTGGAGTATTCATATCCTTTATGATTTCCAACACTTTCCTGTACATATGTAGATGTTTGATAAATAGGCGTCATTATCGCCCCAGTAGATTCATCTGGATGAACGCCTGCATGAATTGCTTTAGTTCCTATTTTCATATAAAAAATTTTGAACATCAAAAATATACATTTGATTTGTTATCACAATTAAGTTAGTATACTTAATATTACTTTTTAATTTTTATGACTTGAATTTTAAAAATTATCTTTGCACATGATTAAAATAAAAAATGCTGAATTTGTAATTTCTTCAACTGATTACAAAAAATGCCCAAAAAACAACATTTTTGAATTTGCATTTATTGGCCGCTCCAATGTTGGCAAATCCTCTTTAATCAATATGATTACCAGTAGAAAAAATCTTGCAAAAACTTCTTCCACCCCAGGAAAGACACAATTAATTAATCATTTTCTAATAAATGAAGATTGGTATTTGGTCGATTTACCAGGGTATGGATATGCTAAAGCAGCAAAGACAGCACGTGCCTCATGGGCTAGTTTTATTTCAAACTACTTAATAAAACGAGAAAATCTTGTAAATCTCTTTGTGTTAATAGACTCAAGGCATACCCCACAAAAAAATGATTTGGATTTTATAAACTGGTGTGGGAAAAAAAACATTCCTTTTTGTATTGTTTTTACAAAAATTGATAAAATATCCTCTTCTCAATTATCAAAAAATCTATCCCAATACAGAAAGAAATTAAAAGAAACATGGGAAGAAATTCCACCGGTATTTATTACTTCAAGCACATCAAAACAAGGAAAAGAATCGATTCTTAATTACATAGAAGATATTCTATCTATTTAACTTTCTTTATATAAACTTCTGAAAGATCAAATATTTCCATACTATTTACAGTAAAGCCTCTAACTTTTAAATTCAAAAAAACCAAAAAGTCATCTCTATAGACAGGAAAGACAACAGCGTCATCAATTATTTGCTGATCACATAAAGTTAAATATTTCATTCTTTTAACCGAATCCTGTTCGATTAAAGCTAGGTTATAGTTCTTATCAAAGTTTTTATTTACATAATGAAATGCATTTAGATTATTTGATGAGAATTTATTTTTACTATAAAATATACTTAGAAATCCTTCTGCATCAGGGTAATCTGCCACCCATCCTGCTCGCCAACAAATTGCTGATCCATCTGCTATAGCCTCTTCTCTTTCACTTATTTTACACAACTTGATTTCAACATCAATATTTAATTGGTTTTTTAATTGAGAAACATAATTTTTACACCATTTATATTTCATTGTCCCCTTTTCACTATTAAGCCATAAAGAAATTTTAGGAAACCCTTTCCCCTTTGGATATCCAGCATCTGACAATAATTTCCGCGCTAAATCAGGATTATATTCAACTCCGAAAACCCATTCTGAAGCATAACCTTTCATATTGGGAACAAAACCATTTTCCGCAAGATATCCCTCTCCATTTAAAGCTTGTTCAATAATCTCTTTTCTATTAACCGCAAAATTAATCGCTTTTCGTACCTGAGGATTGTCAAAAGGCTTTTGATCACATGAAAAAGCAATATAATTAACCGAGTAACTCGGTTGGCCATAAACTTTATGAGGAATATTTTTTCCGTTTTGAGCATCTTTTAAGGAACCTAACATATCTTTTACCTCTTCTACAGGGATTTCCATAACCATGTCTATTTTATGGTTTTTAAAAGAATGTAATTCTGATATTTTTGTTTGAGCATAAGTCATTTTCACTTTCTCTAAAAATGGAAGTTTATTCCCATGTTTATCTTTTCTCCAGTAATTTGCATTTCTTATTAAATCAATCCCTGAAGAGTTCATTTTTTCAAGCATAAAAGGTCCAGTCCCTATAGGGTGATTTCCAACTGCATTTCCATATTTGGAATATGCCTCAATTGGGAAAATTGACAAACTAGGATGAGTCAAAAGCAATTCAAATTTTGCATATGGCTCATTAAGACTCACCTCTATTGTATGGTTATTTATTACTTTAATTCCAGAAATACCTGTGTTTAAATATTTTGTTTTTGTGTTGTTATAATAATTCGTAGAACCTATAATTTTTCCTTGAAGCAAAGAGCTTTGTTTATTCAGAATCTCTATACCAGAACAGGCAAACTCAAGAGTTGTTTTAATGTCATTAGCATCTAGAGCATGAAGTTTATCTCCAAAACAAGCATCCGGATGAAAAAAAATATTTTTTCGGATAATAAACGTATATTTTTTCCCATCTTCACTCTTAAAATATGATTCTGCAACACCAGGCAAGATTTGGTTGGTGTTGGGATCAACCTTTAATAAAGTTTCAAAAATATGAAGGTTAACCCTTTGAGAAAAAAGATTATATGCATATAGAGGAAATAAGTTGTCCACTTTTTCTTTGGACATAAAACGGAATTCTCCTCCATATTTCTTACCTCCTTTTGCAACTAAAATGTTCTTTTTTGGCTCAACATCTGTTGAGCAGGAGGTGAAAATTAAGGATATTGTTATTATAGAAAATAAATATCTGAGCATCTACTGTTAAAAATAGCTATTTAAATGACAAAAAATATAAATGTTAACTATTTAATCTGATAAAAAGCTTTGAAACCAATAACCTGAATCTTTTACAGTTCTCTTTTGTGTTTTAAAATCAACATGAATAAGTCCAAATCTAGGTTCATATCCCTCACTCCATTCAAAATTATCGGTCAAACTCCACACAAAATACCCTGAAACAGGAGCTCCTTCTTTTTTTGCTTTTAAAACATTACTTAAATAAGATTTAAAAAAATTGATTCTTTTTATATCATGAACATTTCCCCCTTCAACAATATCTTTGAAGCATGCGCCATTTTCAGTAATGATAATATTTTTAATCTTTTTATATTTTGAAAATTGCATTAATATCTTGTAGATTCCTTCAGGGCATATCTCAAAACCCATTTCATTAACAGGCATGTTTCTTTTTTCGGCAGATATTTGTTTGGCCCACAAAAAAGGAGGGAATAAACTTTTTTTTGTGACAACTCTAAAATAATTCTGAAGCCCTATAAAATCAAAATCAAAACTCAACTTTTCTTTGTCTCCTTTTTTAAAATATTTTTCTATTTTTTTTAACGCTGGAATTGCATCATATGGATAACCCAGCCCTAGATTTGGTTCTATGTATAGTCGATTTAATAGAGCATTCATTCTCTCTACTGCTTTTTTATCTTTAAATCCTGGTCTATAAGGGTCAATATGAGAACAACTAAACGTAGTTCCCACATTAGATAAACGCACATTCTTTCTTATTTTCCTACCACCTTCAGCTGTTGCAAGACATACATGGTGCGTTGCTTTTAAAAATTTAGAAAGACTCTTTTTTCCAGGCGCATGGTACCCCATCATATAGCCAATGCCGACAAAGGCAGCAGGCTCATTCATTACCATCCAGTTTTTAACTTTTGAACCATATTCTTTGGTGCAAAAATCAACATAGTTTAGAAACCAATCTAAAATGTCTCTATTGGCCCAACCGCCCTTATCTTCAAGTTTCTGAGGCAAATCCCAATGATAGAGCGTAATCCAGGGTTGGAGATCATTCTTGAGACACTCATCTATTACTTTATGATAAAATGCTACGCCCTTTTTATTTATTTCGCCTGTTCCATCAGGGAAAATACGAGACCAAGAAATCGAAAATCGAAAAACTTCAAAATTTAACTTTTTATTTAAGGCAATGTCTTCTTTATATCGATGGTAAAAATCACTTGCTATATCTCCATTCTCATTGTTGTGCACTTTTCCTTTTTTATGAGAAAAAGTATCCCAAATCGATGGCCCTCTTCCATCTTCATCCCATGCTCCCTCAACCTGATAGGCTGCACAAGCAGTTCCCCATAAGAAATCTTTATCAAAGTCAGTAGATTTTAATTCTTGACCAATAGCAAAAAAATAAAAAAAAAATATAGAAAATATTAAATAACCTTTTTTCAATTTTTTCATTTAAATTTCATTTTCCGCAACTACTTCTTTTACTGCTGGAACATGTTGTTTTAATAAATTTTCAACTCCTCCTTTTAGCGTTGCTGTTGAGGATGGACAACCTGCACAGGCCCCTTTAAGTAAAACAGTTACTACGCCATCTTCAAAACCCAAAAATTCAATCGCACCACCATCATTTTCAACTGCTGGTTTTACATATTTTTCAAGTAACTCATTTATTTGAGAATCAAACGCACTTTTTTTATACCTCTTTAGGCTTTTACTTTCAGATGTTTCCAATTCTTCAGTTTCTTTGTTTGGCATTTTAAGCAATACTTCTTTTCCTTCTACCAACCAATTTCTAACAAACTCACGTAATTCCATCGTGATGAAATCCCAAGGAACATTATCCGTTTTAACCACAGTAACAAAATTTGAAGTAATAAACACTCCAGCTACAAATGGAAAATTAAAAAGCGCTTCTGCTATTGGTGAATAACCTTTTGCTTCCTTTAAACTTTTGAATTCAACGGAATCTCCCGGCAATAAAAGATGTTTATTTGCAACAAACTTCATGGTTGAAGGATTGGGAGTCATCTCCGAATAAACGGTAACAGGTGCTTTCATTTTACTATTTTTTGAGCTTTTAAATTTAATAAAAATCAATGTTTTTAAATCTTATAATCTTTAGATTCTGAGTTTTATTGTTTATTATCAACATATTGCCTATTAAATTTGTTTTTTCAGAATAATAAATCTCTTTTTGTTCAAGTAAGCTATCTCCTCTATAATAATCTAACTTTATTAAGTTCCCCCAGGCATCATATTTATATTCCCACCTTTCTGAAGGAATACTATCATTAGATCTAAAATTCTTTTTTGAAGAAACCCAACCCTGCTCATTATATGAAAATGTTTTTTTAAAAAATGCCGATGACATTTTCATTTTTTCTCTTTGCTCCAAAAGATAACCATCTTCTGAAAAAGTATATTCTATTTCTTTATAGGGTAGTCCATAATTATTATAAATAATTTCTCTTTTACGGTTTTTGAAAATAACATTTTCTATCTTTTTAAGATATAAAACCGTACTTTTTATCACACTGTCTTTTTCATCCAAGACATCTCTTCTAAATTCTTTTAAAACCATTTCTCCAATTTCATTGTACCCATAATGTATCGATGTATATCCATTCATTTCTTTCTTTCTTTCAAAATCAAGTAAACCCTCTGAATTATAATGATAAAAATACTCAACGGTATCTATTTTTTTTCCTCGGTAATTGGATTCTAAAAAATGGCTTAATCGACCAAACTCATCAAAGGAAAAAGAATACAATAAATTTGTTTGTTTTATTGCTGAACCTTGTTTTTTAAAAGACACATTTGCAGAAAGTTTCTTAATCTTATTATTTTTAATAAATTGCTGATTAAAAAAAGGTTTTGTTGTAAATGCATCCCCTCTTTTGTTATCCAAAATCTGGCAATTGGAAACACCAGTAATACCAACAAACAGTAAACACAAAAACTTTAATCTTAAAACAGGAGAAAAATAATTTTTAATAAAGAGTCGCATTTCGAGTATGAATTTAACCAAATGCTGAAAAAAGAGAACAAATAAGTTTAAATTAATTTTTGAAATTTTATCTTTAACTAACATTTTACAGGAAATTATGTATAACAATATTTTATCTCTTAAAAAGGACAACATCCTTTACCTTACAATTAATAGGCCATCTCAGCTTAATGCACTTAATAAAGAAACTATTTCGGAACTACATGACTGTCTAAAAAAAACTTCTGAAGATTCTGAAATACGAGTAATTATCATTACAGGCTCTGGAGAAAAAGCATTTGTGGCTGGAGCAGATATAAAAGAATTTGCAGATTTCTCCATCTCGGAAGGAATGAAACTTGCTTCTGGGGGACAAGAAAAGCTATTCAACCTTGTGGAAGAAATGCCTATTCCTGTTATTGCAGCAATAAATGGCTTTGCTCTTGGAGGCGGACTGGAACTCGCCCTTTCCTCTCATATCAGAATTGCTTCTAGCAATGCAAAACTTGGCCTTCCAGAAGTCTCTTTAGGAGTTATACCAGGATATGGAGGCACACAAAGACTTGCGCACATGGTTGGACGTGGAAAAGCAAATGAAATGGTCTTCACTGCTGGAATGATTTCTGCTGAAGAAGCTCATCAATGGGGGCTTATAAATCATGTAGTAGAGCAAAGTGAGCTTATGTCAAAAGCCGAAGAAATCGCAAAAAGAATAATTAAAAACTCAGGAGTAGCAATAAATGCTGCAATAAATGCAATCAACGCAAATTATCTCGATGGAGTTGATGGATTTGAAAAAGAGATTGAAGAATTTGGAAAATGTTTTGGCACTGATGATTTCAAGGAGGGGACACAAGCATTCTTGAACAAAAGAAAGCCAATTTTTCCTGGGAGATGAGCAATCCATTAAAAAAATTAGCTGGGCACACTGCTATTTATGGGTTATCAAGTATCATTGGACGCTTGCTCAATTATTTATTAGTCCCTTTATATACCTACAAGTTCACGAACCCTGCTGATTATGGAGTGGTGGCAGAACTATATGCCTGGGTCGCATTTTTAATTGTTTTACTTTCTTTTGGAATGGAAACAACATATTTTAGATTTTCACAAAAAAAAGAAAATGAAAAATCTGTTTATTCCAGTTGTTTTAAAATTGTCTCAATAATTAATATTCTATTTCTTTCAATCATCTTTTTATTCAATAATCAGATTGCTTCGGCAATGCTTTTTGAAAATCACAGTGAATATATTATTGTTCTAGGAATTATTGTCTCCCTTGATTCTTTTTCAGCAATTCCTTTGGCAAGGTTAAGAGCAAAAGAAAAAGCCGTGAAATTTTCAATTATTCAAATCAGTTCGATTCTTCTGAATATTATTTTAAATCTGATTTTCTTTTTAGTCCTTTTTGACTCAAAAAACCCCGAACAAGGAGTGTTGTTCATTTTACTAGCAAACCTAATATCTGCTGCAATTAAGCCTATTTTATTAATTAAAGAATACTTTGATCTTTCATTTGTAAAAAACAGAGAGCTCACAAAAAAAATTCTTCTTTACGCATCGCCGTTAGTAATCGCTGGTTTCGCAGGAATAATTAACGAAACACTTGATAGAGCATTACTAAAACATCTACTTGTAGAAAATCAATATTCTCTAGAATATGCAGAAGCTCAGGTGGGTATTTATAGCGCTTGTTATAAGCTCGCCATGCTTGTCACCATATTACTTCAAGCATACCGATATGCAGCGGAACCTTTTTTCTTTTCACAAGCCAAAAATGAAAATAAAAATGAAATTTATGCCCAAATAATGAATTACTTTATCGGCATCGTGTGCTTTGCTTTTTTAGCTGTATCATTAAACATTGAAATTTTAAAATATTTTATTCAAAACCCCGCTTATTGGGTCGGGTTAAAGATTGTCCCTATTCTTCTTCTAGCCAATGTTTTTCTTGGCATCTATTTCAATCAAAGCATATGGTATAAACTAAGTGGAAAAACAAAGTTTGGAGCTTATATTGCACTGATTGGAGCAAGTTTAACCATCTTCATAAACATTATCTATGTCCCCATTTATGGATATTGGGCTTGTGCATGGGCAACTCTAATTGTTTATTTTACTCAAATGCTTATTTCTTATTTTTTGGGACAAAAACACTATCCTATTCCATATAATCTGAAAAGATTCTTTTTGTACATTGGAGTTTCCATCGCATTGTTTTTTATTGCAACTGAAATAGTGATCGAAAACAGTTATTTAGATCTTGTTGTTAAAAATATTATTGTTGTGCTTTTTGCAACACTTGTATATAAAGTAGAAAAAACAAAGAAAATTGCTCTTTAATTACTTGCTCAGAATTTCTTTTGCTTTTAAAAACATATTATCCTCTTGATTGTATATTTGATAAAATCCTTGCTCAACCCATAATTGTCTGGCAATTTCAGCTTTCAAATAAATTGATAATTTAAGAGAAATTTCATCCATTTTCTTTGGGCTATAATCTAAATGAAAATATTCTTCAGCATAGTCTCCAAATTTTTTAAGAAAAGAAGTGTTAATCTTAAACGTATTATTAAAATTAATTATTGATGTCCATTTATTTCTTTTATCTGATACAAAATCAAATGCAAAGGATTGTATTGATGAACTCATACTAATGTTAGAAAAATACAAAGATTGTCCAGACGAATCGAAAGGAACAAATACATCAGGCATTATGCCTCCACCACCATAAACCACTTTTCCTTTTGGGGTTTTGAATTTTAAAGAATCTACAAATAAAGAACTATCCACAGCATACAATTCTCCATTTTCAACACGTTCTTTGTCTTCGAAATACTCCTCAAGATCTCCATCATATGGTCGTTGTATACATCTACCTGTTGGAGTGTAATACCTAGCTATCGTTAATCTAACAACACTACCATCTCGAAGTTTAATGTCTTCTTGAACCAATCCCTTTCCAAAAGATCTCCTCCCTACAATCTGCCCACGATCATTATCCTGAATAGAGCCAGCTAGAATTTCGCTAGCAGAGGCTGAATTTTCATTAATTAAAATAACCAATGGGATATTTTTTAAATATCCACTTGAAGAAGATGGATAAATTCTTTCTCCATCATTTTTACCTCTTGTTTTTACAATTATTTTTCCCGCCGGCAAAAACTGGTCAACAATTTTTGTGGCAGACTGCAAAACTCCTCCTCCATTATTTCTTAAATCAAGAATCATCTTCTTCATTCCCTTTTTTAACAAGCTTTTTGCTGCATCATTAAACTCCTTTGCTGTTTTTATGGTAAATTGATCGATTTTTATATATCCAATTTCATTAACCATATAAGTTGACACTACAGACTCTATAGGAATCGTTCCTCTAATTATATTAAAACTCAATTTTGAGTTCCTTCTTAATACAAGCACATTTACTTTTGTTTGTCTTTTCCCTTTTAATAAAGACATTACTTTTTCATTTGAAATGTCATTACCAGCAACCAACTCGTTGTTAATTTTAATTATCTTATCCCCAGCTTTTAAACCTGCCCTCATAGATGGGGTATTGGGAATAATTTGACTTATGCAAATAGTATCTCTAAGAATAAAAAAACGCAAACCTACACCTCCAAAATTACCTTCAATAGATTCGCTTAATTCTGCCATTTTTTCAGCAGGTATATAATTTGAATGAGGGTCAAGATTATGAAGGATCGCAGATATTGATTCTTCAAAAACTTCATTTTTATCTACTGGATCCACATATTTTTTATCAATAATATGAAGAACATCTTTTAATTTTTGGATTCGATTTAATGAATAATCCGATTCTAAATCTCTAAAATTAAGTGTTAACCAGTGCCCGATCAATAAGCCCAGGCTCATTACGACAGACAATATAAGAGGAAGCAGAAATATTAATTTTGATTTATCTTTCATCAATAGAGTCTATTTGATCCATTTTTATCCCTGCATTGTCTAAAAAATCAACTCCGGAACTATCTTTATAGGTTTTTTGAAAAACAACTCTTTTAATTCCAGCTTGCAAAATTAACTTACTGCAATCCTTGCAAGGAGATAACGTTAAATACAATGTTGCCCCTTTACAGTTATTAGTTGATTTTGCAACTTTTAAAATAGCATTCGCTTCGGCATGCAAAACATACCAGTGTGTTTCACCATCATTATTCTCACAGCAATTATCAAATCCTGAAGGAGTCCCATTATATCCATCAGAAATAATCATTCCATCTTTAACAATTATTGCACCCACTTTTTTTCTGTTACAGTGGGATAAAGACGCCCAAGAATTTGCAAGTCGAAGATATGCTTTATCGTACCTTAATTGTTTATTTATATTGCTCATTGTATTTATTAATAACTTAAGAATTATTTGTAAACTTATAGCCCACCCCTCTTATGGAATGAAAAAACTTTGGATTTTTATTATCTTTTTCGAAAAGCTTTCTAAAAGCTAAAACAAAATTATCAATCGTTCTGCTAGTTGGGTAATGATTGACTCCCCAAACTTTGTCTAAAATTTCATTTCTTGAAATAACTCGGCCAATATTTTGACTAAACAAGTGTAATAATTCTATTTCTTTTTTGCTTAAAGTCGTCAGTATTTTTTCTTCTTTGTTGAGGACTTCATAGGTATTAAAATCAATTATTTTCTCCCCTATTGTGTATCGATCTAAAGTATTTTTTTCTTTATTTGTGAAGAGCAAAATATTTATTTTTAGAAGAAGTTCTTCCAAATCAAAGGGTTTAACTAAATAATCCGTCCCCCCTTTTTTTAAACCTGACACTCTATCAGCTGTTGTTCCTTTAGCAGATAGAAAAAGAATTGGTACGCTTGAAATCTCACGTATACTTTCACAAATTTTTAGTCCACTGACATATGGGAGCATTACATCTAATATTATTAGATCCTGTTTAATTATTTGAGAAAGGTTATTCATTACTTCTTTTCCGTTCGAAAAAACAGAAACAGTATATCCTTCTGCTTCCAAATTAATGCGAATTAAGTCCTGAAGGCTTAGTTCATCTTCAACTACAACAATACGTCCAGATTTTTGCATAATATATTGCAAAAGTAATGCTTTCTATTGACTGATATAAACTTTAAATAATCCTGTTCTATTAGATTGAAGTTCTTATAGAAGCTGTTACAATGATTTTTTTTGATCTTCAACTTTTTTTAATCTCGAATCTTGATCTTTTATCTTTTCATTTACCTCTTTAGATTCAGATTTAATTTCCTCTATTCTTTTAATATTATCTTTTATTCTTTTATTATAATCTTCAATTTGCTTGGTTAATTTCTCTCTTTCTTTATCTAAATTTTTACTTTCTTTTTGAAGATCTTTTAACTTTCCTTTTTCATTAGAATATTGTTTATCAACATGTTTTTTTGCAATATTCAAAGCCAAATTTTTGACTTTTTTTTCCATTACAAGATATTGATCTTTATGATCTTTGCTGTTTAAATAAGCTCCACCTAAATCTATTGCTAAAACAATGTTAAATTTATTTTTATTCAATTCAACCACTTTTGCATATACATCAAAGGGTTTATCCCCCATTTCTTTGTCATCCGACATCAATAATGAATGTTCCCCTTTCGATTCTTTATATTTTCCTTTCCAATCTTTTAATTCTCCCTTCAAGTTTTTCATTATAAATCCTATTTGAGCATATGGAACACTTACGGATAAAGAATTGTGCTTGCCATTTGAAAAGCTAAACGAGATTTCTTCCACATTAATAGATTGTGAAAAGGTGAATGAAGTTAAAAAGAGTAAAAATAAAGCAATTGTTTTTTTCATGGTTTAGGTTATATAGGTTTAGATAATAAAATTAAAAATTAAAAACAAAAAAAGGAGGCTTGAGCCTCCTTTTTGAAATTTATATAATTTTTACTTTACTACAACTCGGTAGTTCCGTTCATTAGAATCATTGAAAACACGAATGAAATATATTCCACTTTCATATGTACTTAAATCTATAGAAACTTCTTGATTTTGTTTTATCATTTTCTCTGAAGAAAAAACTACTCTACCATTCACATCTGTTATATCTAGATTGTAAACATCAGTAATAGTTGAGCTGAACAAATAAACTTTTCCAAATGTCGGATTCGGGTAAATATTTAATTCTGAAAGCTCTCCTTCATTTATCCATAAATAATCACATGATCCATCTACTATAATTAAAACATTTGCCGAATCTGCAGGACAAACCCCATTATCAGTTATGTAATAATAATTATAACTTCCAGCTAAATTGCTTGATGTAATTAAAGCTGGGATGGTATTGTTGGATGGATCTATCCAATAACCTCCTAAATCAACAGTTCCGCTTAATGAAGACAATAAATTATATGGTTCATTTCTACAAAGTGTATCTACTGCATCATATCCAGCCTGAGATGGTCCGTAAACCGTAAAAGTAGCTGTAGTGGTATCTGAAACGCATGCCGTATTAACAACGTAATAAGCTTCATAAGTACCAACCGGAAGAGTTGTTACCGTTAGTAAAGAGTTATTTAAAATCGATGGATTGCTTGGGAATAACCAGTTTCCTGTAGATTCACCAGCAGTAATCATAGAAGCTAAATCGACGGTGTCACTTAATCTGCAAACATCAGCTGATCCATCTGTTCCAGGATTAGGAATACAAATATTTACCGCAATATCATCTAAACAAATATCTCCATAATACGATGTCCCTCCGCTTTTAATTGCAACAAAACGAAATTGAATAACACCAGTATAATTAGCCAAACTAATTCCTCTATATAACCAAGGATCTGTTTCCGCGGTTTGTTGTTGTCCGATTATACTATCTATTATAGTCCACGCTGTATCATAAACTTCAACATATAATTCTCCCATTGTAGATCCATACATATGATAATAAAACTCAAGACTTGCACTAGAAGTATCAATATCAATCATCGGTGAATACAAAACAGTACTATCTCCAGTGGTTCCGAATGAAGCTTCTGTATAAAAGAAGTTGGTTCCACTATGTGCACTTGTTGGCCCTGTACTAACCGAACCTGTCGTTCCGGTTCCTGTAATATTCCAATCGTATGCCCCTGTTGTTGCTGAAGGAGTTGCATCCCAGCAATTAGACCCTGCCAACGCCATTGTTGGAGTATGCGCTTCAACACTATCTATCCAATAAGGCGCTGCAAAAGTAGAGCAGGCAGTAGTAAAGTCTGTTGATGCAGACCATGAGCTTTGATTAGATGAATCACAGTAAGCACGAATATAAACGCTGTATTGAGTAAACGAATTTAATCCGGCAAGTGAATAAGTCACCGTATCATTAGAAATAGTAGGCGAAACAGCAGAAAGCATTGTTCCTGTTCCTTGTGTAAATCCAATAGGGCCATACTCAATATCAAATTGAGAAGCGCTTGAACAAGACAGCAACCACATCAAATCGGCTGTAGAAGCTGTAACAGCAGGAACAGTTGCAACTCCAGGAGAAGGACATGGTGGAGGTGGTGCAATTGTAATTGTATAATCCTCGACCTCTCCATAAAAATTGGCTACACATGGATCAACATTTATCCCTGTAGTAAAATACATGCTTCTTACACGTAATCTATGTTGTCCAGCTGGAGGTGTGCATGATAGGGTAACTGCAAAGGTTGCGGAATCATTTGCTGGAACCTCGCCATTAGAATATCCTAATCTTTCGGTTACATTATCAAAAACACCATCATCGTTATAATCAATCCAGACGGCCATTCCTTGCGCATAAGCCCCTGTAAACACCTTGCAATCATAGGAAGTGCTTGGCAGCAACGTAGTTGTTAATAAAGAATCCTGACTGTAATCAGAATAACCTGTTGTACCTGAAGGACAGGCTGTACCTGAATTGTTATCTAAAGTATTTAATATAACTCTTGCTATAAGGTCTCCAACAGAACATCCATAAGTACTTTGAGGAATACAATAACATGAAAGCGGTGGGTTCATTACAATCTGCCAATCAGTAGAATATATGGTGTCATTTGTGTTGGTGCAAATACTTCTCATTCTGTAATATGTTGCAGCGGCTTGTGTTCCAGTATAACTAGTATCAGTTGCTCCTGCTATATCCGTCCAAGATGTTTGATTTGTTGAGGATTGCCATTGGTAATCAACACCCAAATCCAAAGTAGCACCAGTAGTTGCTACAGTAAAGACATCACATACACTTGAATCTCCAGAAGCAACACCTGAATTTGGAATACCAGAGCACTGAGTTCCACCCGAGCTAATAAATTCACAAGTAGTAACATGACATCCTGATGCAGTAGTACAGATAGAGTCTGCAGTCCAATGACAATAATACGTTCCAGAAGCAGGGGCCGTAAAAGTTAAAGGTGCATTTCCTAATGCTACTAATGTTCCAGAAGCACTTCCTGAACGAACAGTGATATACCCTGTAGTCGTTCCTGCATTTGTTATGTTTAAGGTATAAGTAGTTGCACCAACTACGCCATTTAATGTGCTATATTCAGACAAATAATTACATGTTGCAAGGGTAGTTATCCCGGATGTTGGAGCAACACCACTTCCATAAGCTGAGGTATTTGTACAACCAACCCCAACATAGGTAATAGAGGTCTCATGACATCCAGTTGCGGTTGCACATAAAGCATTTACCGTCCAATGTGCAGTATAATCTCCAGCTGCTCCAGAAACCCAACTAAGTGGTGCTGGCCCATGAGCAACAGGATTGTTGGCTGCATCTCTTATGGTTACATATCCTGTGGAGACACCCGTCATGGTTATATCACAAATATATCCAGTACTAGCTGCCACACCAGTAATAGGGCTAAATTCAGAGAGGTAATTACAAGTAGATATTGTTGCTGTTCCTGTAGTAGGAGCAACAGCACTTCCGTATTGAGAAGTATTTTCACATTGAGATTGAAAGGAAAATGAAACAAAAAACAGCATCGTAAATGCTATAATTAATTTGTTCAAGTTATTTATTTTAGTAATCGAGTAATTTTTATTCATATTGTTTTTATTTAAGACGCACGAAGATAAACCAAAAAAATGGAGATATAAACATATTTTGATATATACTTTATTATAACTTTACAAAAAGTTATATTTCAATATGTATTTAAAAAATAAAACCGCTCTAGTTTGTGGCAGCACACAAGGAATTGGAAAAGAAAGTGCAATCGCTCTTGCAAAAAAGGGATGTTCTGTTGTTTTAATTGCCAGAAACGAACAAAAATTAAAAGCTACTCTTACTGAGCTTGACACGTCCGCTGGAAAAAATCACGAATATTTAATTGCAGATTTTTCTAAACCAAATGAAGTTAAACAAGTGATTTTGGACTATTTGTCAAAAGGGAATACTATTGATATTTTAATAAACAACTCGGGAGGACCCAAAGGTGGGCCCGTTAAAGATGCTCCAATTGAAGAATTTTATGACGCTTTTAATCAGCATTTAATTTGCAATCACATTTTAGCCCAAGCGGTATATCCAGCAATGATAAAAAATGGCGGTGGAAGGATCATCAACATTATATCAACATCTGTAAAACAACCTCTTCCCAATCTTGGGGTTTCCAATACGATAAGAGGAGCTGTTGCAAACTGGAGCAAAACACTTGCCAACGAACTTGGACAATACGGAATCACTGTAAACAATGTGTTGCCTGGTGCAACAAACACTGGAAGGCTTCAAAGCATTGCCGAAACAAAATCGGGTAAAACTGGAGATTCTGTAGAAAGTATTTTTGAAGGAATGGCAGCACAAAGCCCCATGCAACGAATCGCAGAACCTAAAGAAATCGCAGCCGCTGTTTTATTTTTAGCCTCGCCAGATGCATCTTACATTAATGGAATTAATGTTCCGGTGGATGGAGGAAGAACAAAAAGTTTATAGGATAACTAATTTATTAGTCATATTAGCTTCTAAGGATAGGGTCTAAACTTCTTTATTGACAATTTTTCTTATAAAAACTACAAGATGAGTTATATCCTTTATTATAGTCTTCTTGCCCAAAAGAAACACTCGACAAAAACATAAAAAAAAACAACAAGCCCATAAATATAATTTTAAACCAAAAAAATAAAAAAGCGCCATATTAAGACGCTTTTTTATGATTAAAATACTTTGAAAATTATCTTTTAATAATCTTAATGGTTCGAACACCAATAGAGCTACTTACCCTTAAAAAATAAACACCATCAGATAAACTTGATAAATCCATGAACGATTTATTTTTATCTTGAATTATAACCACAACACCTCGACTATCTAATAAAGAAACAGATTCTATTTCTGTTAGAGACTCCAATCCTAAAATTTCAATCGAATTATTGGTTGGGTTTGGATGAACACTTAAGTTGGATAATTGACCATTGGTTAAGCCAGCATCCGAAATGGTTAGATTTAAAGTTATCGTACTATCACACCCTGCGGCATTGGTTAAAACCTGCGTATAAGTGCCGGTCTGTGTGTAGGTTTGACCATTTAACACTAAAGAATCTAAAACCACTTCATTTAATACACTAGTGGTGTTAACCCCCACTGTAATATTAACTGTATCAAAAGCTTTGCACCCTATAGAATCTATTCCAGTTAGAATATAATCTCCAGAAACCGTGGGAACAAAAGGTTGGTTATTTGTCACGCCATTATTCCATAGCAATGAAGTAACCCCACAGCAAGCTTGCATTTCTATTTCCCAATCATAAAAGAAATAATAATAGTCTCCAGCTGCTCCCGCATTGCTTTGAGTAATCGTAATTACACCAGGAATTTTATACGGGAAATTCACATTATCATTATTTCTAAATAAATCTGGAGTAGATCCATTATCAACACCAAGCTGATAATCAATCCCTGGAGATACCGAAAAATTTAATGTAACTCGACTTGGGCCATCAGGAATATCAATGATAGTATCCTGCAAAACAGTTCCATTGTCATCTCTTAATTCAATCGTTCTATTTCCTTGTCCATCCGCATCCACCCATACAGATTTGATTACAATATCTTGAAAAACATTAAAGAGCAGAAATCTTGCTCCACTTTGAAAGTAACCACCACCACCAAATGTATTATCCACCGGTCCAACAAAGTCCACACTAGACTGCGCGTTTAAAACAATGGTGTCACCATCACAAGACGTTTGATCCTGTCCGGCATAAACCACAGGGGTATTAATACCAATACCCAAAGTATCTGTTCCCGAGCAACCAACACTATCTATTCCGGTAACCACAAATTGCTGTGGAGAAAAAACCTGAAAATCTTGACCGTTTGAAACTCCGTTACTCCAAGAATAAGAAGCTCCTCCCGATGCATTTAAATTCACTGTATCTCCTTTACAAACCGTCAAATCTGAGCCTGCATTAATAGAGGTTGATAGACAATAATTTATTGCAATGTCATCCAAGCATATATCTCCTTGATAGGAGCCACCTGAAACAGCTCTAAACCGCACTTGAATAGATCCTGAAAAAGCACTTAAATCAATGGATCTTAATAACCATGGAGCATTAGCATTTATATGTTGATCCAACAAAAGACTATCAACTAAAACCCAACTTCCCATAGAATTTATTTCTACATATAAATTCCCCATTTGAGAACCAAACATATGGTAATAAAATTCTAATCTAGGAGAAGGTGCCGTTAAATCTAACATAGGAGAAGTTAAAACCGCTTCATCTCCAAGAGTGCTTTGTGATGCTTCGGTATAAAAATAATTATTTCCACTATGCGCTGATGATGGGCCAGTATTATTTGATGGTGTTGATCCTCCTGATCCCTCTATATTCCAATCATAAATTGTAGAAGCACTCGCTGTCCAACATAAAGAGTTATTAAATGAGGTACTAGGTGTATGTGCATCCACACTATCAATCCAGTAAGGGGCAGAAAATGGTGCACATAATGTTGTGAAATCAACATTACTTGACCATGCACTTGAATTAACCGAATCACAAACTGCTTTATAATAAATAGAATATTGTGTATTAGGATTTAACCCTGTTATAATAAAAGTAGCCGTGTCATTTGTAATAACAGGTGTTTGAGAAAGTAATTGAGTTCCTGTTCCAAAAACAAAACCTAAGGTGTCATATTCCAAATCAAATGTCGTTGCATTAGAACATGATAGAGGAAGTTTTAACTGTGCAGAATTATGAGTAGTAAAATCTAAAAACATTACCCCTGGAGAAGGACAAGCAGGTGGTGTTCCTATTGTTATAATATAATCTTCCGTCTCACCATAATTATTGGCTCCGCACGGTGATACATTTATACCGTTTACACCAAACATTGCCCTAACTCTCAAACGATGTTGTCCTGCAGGTGGACTACATGACAAAATAACAGGAAATGTCGCTGAATCACCAATTACATTTGGATCTCCACTACCTTGAATTTGACCATTTGAATATCCTACCCTCTCGGTGTTGTTGTCAAAAAAACCATCGTCATTGTAATCAATCCAAACACCATAACCTTCTGACCATTCACCAGCAAATATAGTACATCCATAAGTGTTGCTAGGCAACAATGTCGTAGTTAAAGATGTATCTTGAGTATAATCAGAATAACCAAGATTTCCTGAGGGGCATCCATTTCCTGAAAGATTATCCAAAGTATTTAATACAATTCTTGCCACCACATCACCATCATCACAGCCTTGTGCAGTATTTGGAACACAATAGCAACTATCAATTGGATTCATTGTTACATAAACCGAATTGGAATAAGCAGTGTCTAGGGTGTTTGTACATACGACCATGTATCTGTAATAAGTGTTTGCATTTTGTGTTAATTCATAATTTGCACTTGTAGCACCAGACATATTAGACCATGAAGTATTGTTGTTTGATGATTGCCATTGTGTAACAATACCACCCATATAAGTTGCTCCAATATTATTTAAACTAATTGTGTCAGCAGGACAAACATTTGATAAGTTAGACATAGATCCTCCAGGATTTGGCATAGCATTACAAGATCCAGGAGCAGCTTCAGATGCAGATATTTCATCAAAGTAAATATAATAATCTCCCGAGGCATGGACGCATTCAAATTTTACAAATACATTTCCTGGAGGAGGGTTAAACGATCCTGACCTATTTGAGCAATTAACTGATGGAATGTGATTTGTTGCTGTAACAGAATCAAAAGCAAGCCATGGACCTGAAGTTGTATTTGAATAAGAAACCACAATGGTTCCAAAAGTTGCGGGAGTTGCTGTTCCTCCAGACCAATCGACTACTTTATAGTCATAATTTAATGTAATAATTCCTCCTGTTGCTGTTCCAATGTTTGGAGAAACAAAATCTCCTTGACTAGCAGTATGGAAAATGTTTTTTCTAGGAGAGTTTCCCTGACAGGGATCTGTGGATGACACATCCCATGTTCCTGTAGAGTTTTGAGTTGTCCAACCGTTAATATTTGTTCCTCCATCCCAATTTTCAGAGTAATTGATTTGAGAATAAGTGCAAAGACAAATAAATAAAAAAAAGAAAGAGGATAATAGCTTTTTCATGTGTTTAGTTTAATTTGTTCAAATATAGTGAGATAAAATTCAATTTTTAGCAACTACATTTTACTATGACAATTAAAGCTTTAAAAAGTTGGGTTATTCCCATAAAAAAAGGGCGCATTAATGCGCCCTTTTAAGTTTTGGTTTTTTAAGACTAATTCTTCACTAGCTTAATTCGACCTATTCCTTCACTGTGATTTATACGTAAATAATAAACACCAGGAGTAACA
>Ga0163108_10000134_pt1 | contig 53615 bp, 57 predicted proteins | sample Fk1155metaG_FD_109644 | JGI IMG/M metagenome (GOLD analysis project Ga0163108, IMG submission 109644) | Marine microbial communities from the Central Pacific Ocean - Fk160115 155m metaG | ecosystem: Environmental > Aquatic > Marine > Oceanic > Photic zone | place: The Central Pacific Ocean...
ATTTTTTTTATCGATCATTATAGAGCCTGAATGTTCTTTATATTGATTGAGTAAAAGATTGATTATAGTTGATTTCCCACTCCCTGTTCTTCCGATAACGCCAAGGGTTTCTCCTTTATTAACCGTAAAGCTGATGTTTTTTAACGCTTCGATTTCAGTTTCTTTATATGTGAAACCAACGTCTTTAAATTCAATATTACCATTAAAATTTAAAGGGTCTTTTATGTGACTAATGTTGTTTTCTTTTGTCTTAAGAAATTCATTAATTCTTTCTTGTGATGCAGCTGCCCTTTGAACAATTGAAGTTACCCATCCTATGCTAGCAAAGGGCCATGTTAGGTTATTAACATAAAATATAAATGCAACAATTCCTCCTAGTGAGATTTGATTATGAAAACTCATTCCTCCTCCAACGTAAATAGCAATTAATGTACTTAATCCAATTAAAAATAAAATGGTGGGCATAAAAAGGGCATTTACCAACACAAGTTTCATTGTTTTATCTTTGTAATTATAGGTGGATTGCTTAAACTTTTCATTGATTTCTTTTTCTCTATTGTAAGATTTTAGAACCCGAATCCCCGAAAAAGATTCCTGGGCTATTGTAGATAACATTGATTGTTCTTCTTGAACAGAAGAACTTAATCGGTTCATTGTAGCTGAAACTTTATATATCAAAAAAGACATTATTGGTAATGGAATCAAAACATATAAGGTTAGTTCCGCATTTATCTGAATCATTTGCACAATAACCATAATTGACAAGACAACAAGATTTACCGAATACATTACGCCAGGACCCAAATACATTCGTACTTTGCTGACATCTTCAGAAATCCTGTTCATTAGATCTCCAGTTGTGTTTTTTTTATAAAACGAAACATTCATTTTCTGATAATGTGAATACACTTCGTTCTTTAAATCATATTCAATAAATCTTGACATGACAATGATTGTTTGTCTAACTAAAAACAAAAAGAAGCCCTTTCCCAATGAAAATGAAATATAAATCAAACCAATTTTTAAAGACAGCCATAGTGCGTCATTCATTTTGTCTAGCTGTGAATTTTGAATAAAACCATCCAATACTTCTTTTACATATAAGGGCATTTTAACAGCAAAAAAATTAGAGAAAACAGTGAAAATTATTCCCAAAAAAAGCCGCCATTTATATTTAATAAAATATTTGTTTAGATACCTAAGTGACTTCATGGGATAATTTTCTAATTTTGCCTTGCTTAAAGATTACAAAAGTAGGCAATAGAGCTATATGAATGAGTAAATCATAAATATATGGAAGTAAAAACAATTAATGATGTAGACTTGTCAGAAAATCCAGTGATTGCCCAGATGCAAAACATGGGACATGAGCAGATTCTTTTCTGCAATGATAATACAACAGGTTTAAAAGCTATAATAGCCATCCACAATACTGTTTTAGGTCCTGCGTTGGGAGGAACTAGAATGTGGTCATATTCAAACGAAGAGGAAGCTCTTAATGATGTGCTTCGCTTATCCAAGGGAATGACTTATAAGAATTCAATTTCTGGATTAAATTTAGGAGGAGGAAAAGCTGTTATAATTGGTAACTCAAGAATGGATAAAACAGAAGCTCTTTTCAGAAGATTTGGGAAATTTGTAAATAGTTTGGGAGGAAAATATATTACTGCTGAGGATGTTGGGATTTCACCCATTGATATGAATTGGGTGAACATGGAAACCAATCATGTAGTTGGACTTCCAGGGAAAAGTGGAGATCCTTCCCCGTTAACAGCGCTAGGTGTTTATATGGGAATGAAAGCCTGTGCAAAAATTAAATATGGAAATGATTCTTTGGAAGGCAAAAAGATTGCTGTTCAGGGTGTAGGTCATGTAGGAGAGTATCTTGTTTCTCATCTTGTTAAGGAAAATGCAATAGTATCAGTTACAGACATTCATCAAGATGTTTTAAATAGAGTTTCTAAAGAATATGGTGTAAATGTTATCGCTACTGAAGATATTTATGATATTGATATGGATATATATGCGCCATGTGCCTTGGGGTCAACAATTAATGATAAGAATTTAGATAGATTGAATTGTTCCATCATAGCTGGTGCAGCTAATAATCAGCTTGAAAATGAAGTGTTACACGGAGAGGAATTGCTTAAAAGAAAAATTATTTATGCTCCAGATTATGTGATAAATGCTGGCGGAGTAATTAATTGTTTTTCAGAAGTAAAAGGCCTTTCTGCAAAATGGTCAAAAAATAAGACAAAGCAGATCTATAACACCATATACAATATTGTAAAGCGCTCTAAAGATGAAGAAAAAGCCACTTATTTAATTGCGAATAAAATGGCTGAAGAGCGAATTGAAGCAATAGGAAAAGTTAAACTTCCTATGTAATAAATTGTAATGTTAAATAGACGCTACCTTCGAATAAAAATACTACAGAGTCTTTATGCTTTTTATCAGGCGGGAGATAATGAAGTTAAAAAGCATGAAAATGATCTTTTTCAATCTATTGATAAGATTTATCAGCTATATATATTGTTGTTATTGTCTCTTCCTGAATTAAATAGAATTGCATTAGATAGATTAGAGAAAAAAAAGAATAAGATTTTACCTTCTAAAGAAGATTTGGAGCCGAATAAAAAATGGGTAACGAACTCTTATGTAAAAAAAATTATAGATTCTAAAGAGCTTTATCATATATCTGAAAAATTAAAAATTAATTGGTCTGGAGTTGAAAATCATGAACTTTTAATTAAAGTTTTTAAAGAGGTAAAAAACAGTGAGACATTTTTTGAGTTTATGCATAATGAATCCGAAGGCTTTGAAGAAGATAAAAGTTTTGTGGTGGCATTATTTAAAAATGAAATAGCAAATTCTACATTCTTGCATCATTTTTTTGAAGAAAAGAATATTCATTGGATGGATGACTTGGATCATGCGTGTTCTATGGTTTTAAAGACGATTAAAGCGATTAATGAAGCTGATGAATTTACACTTTTACCACTATATAAAGAGGGAAAAGAGGAAAAGGCCTTTATTTCTACTCTTTTTAGACAAACAATTAATAATGATGCCGAGGCAGAAATAATGATTGATAAATTAACTAAAAACTGGGAATTAGAACGAATTGCAAAATTGGATATTATATTATTAAAAATGGGGATAGCCGAATTGATGGAATTTAAGGAAATTCCAACCAAGGTTACCTTGAATGAAATAATTGAAATAGCAAAATATTATAGTACGCCAAAAAGCAGCAATTTTATTAACGGGATATTGGACAAGGCAATTGAAGAATTAAAAACATCAAAGCTTTTGTCAAAATCAGGAAGAGGATTAAATTAAATTATGAGAACTATAAAAAAACCACTTTTATTTGTTTTATCAATAGCACTTTTGCTTTCCTGCAAATCAGATGTGAATAAACTTGAGGTAGGTCAAAAAACAACAATAAAAGTTAAAGAAGTATACAATGCTGGAGATGTTATAAAAGGAGAGGAAATCAAAGCAAAATTTAAAGTAACGAATACGGGGAAATATCCATTACTGATTTCACAAGTAAAAGGATCCTGTGCATGTACTATAGCTTCAAAGCCTACAGAGCCTATTCAGCCGGGTAAATCCAAAGTGATATCAGCCAATGTTAAAACAGAAAAGAAAAACGCTGGAGAATTAACTCAATCGGTAAGGATTGTGGCAAATACAGTGCCTTCGATTACTGTTGTTCGTATAAAAGCGAATGTAATAGTCAAATAAATAAAAACTAAAATAACCAATAACTAAAAAACAAAAAAAATGGATTATAATAACATAATTTTAATTGTATTGATGATTGTCGTGTTTTACTTCTTTATGATAAGACCAAATATCAAAAAACAGAAAGCACTGAAAAAATTCAGAAATAGTCTTTCTCAAGGAGATAAGGTCGTTACTATGGGAGGAATTCATGGGAAGGTGCTAAGTGTTGATACATCGACTGTTTTGATTCAATCAGAAAATTCAAAATTAAGATTTGATAAATCTGCATTAATAGAATCAGCTGCCGATATTCCACAGGCAAACAGGTAATGAAATTTATTTTCGGCTTCTTTTTTATCTTTTTACTATTCTCTTGCTCCCAAAACAAAAAAAATGAGGAGGGTAAGAAGAATACAATTATAAAAAAAACAACCAGAGAAGACACGTTAAATTTTCCTTTGGATACAGCTGCTGTTCAAAAGGCTGAAAAGCCTTTGCCAACAATTGAAAATAAATATGGCAAACAATGGGATTTTTGTGATTGTATTAAAAAAAAGGATTCTATTAATAAGTTGTTTTTAACAGATTTATCAGATAAACAACTGGATGAAATATTAGGGTCTTCAGATATTATAGATCAAAAATGTAAAAGTGTTTTTGACTACAATGTGTCAAGCCCAGAAGAAAGGGTAATTCATCAAAAAAAAATAGATGATTGCATGGTTTTGAAAAAATAAAATAAGACAAGCTAATTTAATAACTTTGCTAAAAATTAATAGATGTTTAATCAGGTAATTCACTGGGACGTAACTCCCGAATTAATAGAGGGTTGGAAAACACCTAATCTATATGGACTTTTATTTGTATCGGGTCTTATATTGGGATATTTTGTCATTAAAAGAATGTATAACAAGGATGGTTTAGATGAGAAATATCTGGATTCTCTGGTATTATATATGGTTGTTTCAATTATCGTTGGTGCTAGATTGGGGCATGTTTTCTTTTATGGTCCATACTTTGATGACCCACTAACTGGAGAAACCGGTTATTTTTCTCATCCAATGAGTATTTTTAAAGTTTGGGAAGGAGGATTGGCTAGTCATGGAGCTGTTGTTTCAATTTTGATTGCTCTATATTATTACTCCAAAAAAGTTGTTCAAAAACCATACTTATGGGTATTGGATAGAATTTCGGCTCCAATAGCAATTGCCGGTTGTTTCATTAGATTGGGGAATTTGGTAAATCATGAGATTGTTGGAGTTCCCTCAAATCTTCCATGGGCATTTAGCTTTACTAGGTTTTATAACGAAGAACTTCACCAGTACGATCTAACTCCAAGACACCCAGCTCAACTGTATGAGGCAATTTGTTATTTGCTTGCTTTTTTGATTCTAATTTTTATTTATTGGAAAAAAGAAGGCTATAAGAAACCTGGGTTGGTTTTTGGTTTCTTTTTGATCTTGATTTTTGGAGCGAGATTTTGTGTGGAATTTATTAAAATTGGACAAACTGCAAGAGATTCTGTTTTATTTATAAATACCGGTCAAATTTTAAGTATTCCTTTGGTTTTAGCTGGTTTGTTTTTAATTTATAGAGCATTAAAAAATGATAATACATAAAACCTCTCATGAAATTGATTTAATGCGTGATGCGGCTCAAATTGTCAGTCGCACACTTGGTTTGATTGCCGAAAATATGCATGAGGGCATGACTCCTGTTTATTTGGATAAAATCGCTGAAGATTATATTATATCACAAAATGCGATACCTGGATTTAAGGGACTTTATGGATGTCCTAGCACATTGCTTATTTCTGTTAATGAACAAGTTGTTCATGGTTTGCCAACTAGTCGTCCATTTCAGTCTGGAGATATTGTATCTGTTGATTGTGGAGCTAAATATAAAGGCTATTATGGAGATCATGCTTATACATTTCAAATTGGAGATGTAAAAGAAGAAGTGAAAAAATTACTTGATGTAACTAAAGAATGTTTGGACTTAGGCGTAAATGAATGTCGTACAGGAAATAGAATTGGAGACATAGGTTTTGCTATTCAACAGCATGCTGAAAATCATGGGTATGGTGTTGTCAGAGATCTAGTGGGACATGGCCTTGGAAAAAAACTTCATGAAGACCCTCAGGTACCAAATTATGGGAGGAGAAAAAGTGGAAAAAGAATTAAAAATGGGTTGACTATAGCGATTGAGCCAATGATTAATCTTGGCACAGAAAAAGTTCGTCAACTTGAAGATAACTGGACAATAGTAACACTTGATGGAAAGCCAAGTGCACATTTCGAGCATGATGTTGCTGTTGTTAATGGAGAGCCTTTTGTTTTGTCTACTTTTGACTACATCTATGAAGCACTCGATAAACAAAAATGATTAAAGAAGAGCGTACGGTTTTTTTATCTATACTCACTTTACTTTTATATGTTATTGTAAACTTAGTTGAAAAAGGAATTTTTGCTTTTCCTTATCCACTAAATGAACCAATAGTTTTAATCGTTTCGTTTACTTTTTTTTACTGGCACTATAAAAAACATTACAGGTTAATTTTATTGTTTGGATTATCAATTTTGTTTAGACTTTTTTCTCAAAATTTCATTTGGAATCTTTGTTTATCAGATCAAAATTATTTAAAACTCACAGAAACCTTATTTCCTGATATTTTATACTGTTTATACCTCATTCATTTCTTTTTATTCGCATTTTTTTACTTGAAAGAAAATGGTAAAAATCCTATTTATATTGGTTTGGCTTTGTTTGGATTGTTGATTTCTTGTTTATTTTTTCCGGAAATTGAGTTTTTATTTTTGCTTGTTTTATCATTGTTTGCATTTCTTTATAAAAGAAATACTCAGATTTATTTGTTGTTGCTTTTATTTGTTGCACTTGAAGGGTTTAAAGTGTTGACATATGTTGTAAACTACATATGAGTTACTGTGCTTCAAATGTATAATAAATCCAGCCGGAATCAGATTTTGATGATTTGTTAAAACGGGATTTTTGTTTTGCAAAATTCTTTGCTAATTCAACCATGCAAGGCTCATTTGAACTGCTTTGAGAGGCATCAAACTTTGCATTTATTACATCGCCATACATGTCAACAGTAACTTTAATAGCGATTCTCCCTGCGCTTTTGCAAGAATATCCGGGAATAGATAATCGAATTGATTTTCTGTTGGGAACATTATAGCTAACCAATACAGATCCTTTTACTGAACTCGATGACGACACAGTAGGTGTTTTTTGAGTGTTATCTTCTTTCTCATTTAATTTAACCTTGTTGTTTCGTTCTTCTACACTATTTTGAATTTCACGTAAATGTTCTTTACTGGCATTTAATTCCTGATCATCTTCTACTTTATAGTTTTGTCGATCTAGTTCAATTGGATAATCTTCTGACCAATCTGTTTCAGATTCTGTCCTTTGGTCATTTAAATTTTTAACAGTGTTTATTGAATTGTCTTTTTGAGAGTATGAGGCCAGCTTGATGTTTTCCATATTTATTGAAACCTCTTCATCTGTTTTGCTGTCCCTAAGGTTTTGTGCGGAATAATTTTCTATTTCGTATTTTTCATTGTATGATTGCAGGTGTAGGTATATAAAAATAAACATATATGTTGCAAAGCTTGCAAGCAAACCATATTTGTGTTTTTCTAAAAAACATAAAAGGTTATCCATAAGGATGTTATTTTTTTACTTTAATAAATTTATTTTCAAGCAGATTAAAATACAATACTTCGTCTTCTTTTTTTACTTTAATATAATTAGATGTAATTGGGCTTATTTCTTTGTACTCTAAAGGTAAGAGGTGCTTTCCTTCTTTATTTATTATTCCATATAACCCTCCTGATTCAATGAGGTAGTGCGAGCTGCTTAATTCTGAAATATTTTTATATGCTAATGGTATAATGTATTTGGCAGAATTATTTATCATTCCCATTAGCGTGTCATTTTGAACAATAGCAATTCCATTTTGAGTGCTTTCGGCATAATCGTATTTGGGACTAAGAATTTTTTTCCCATTAGGTCTTATATATCCCCACAAATTATTCTTTTTGTATGCGATTAGTTCGCTTGATTTTCCAAGTTGTTTGTATGTGAACTTAATCTTAATGTTCCCAAGCGTATCAATCATTCCATACTTTCCGTTTTTTAAGACAGTAGCTAAACCAAGATGGAAATTGCATACCTCCTGATAATTGTATGGAGCATTGTATTTAAGTGAAATAATAACCTTACCAGATTTGTCTATAAAACCAATTTTTTGGTTTGATGTAATAAACGCACGGTTGTTTTTTAATTCTCCAATATTATCATAAGAGCAAGGCAAAATAAGATTGCCATTAGGTTTTGCAATTCCCCATAAGTTATCCTCTTTAACTAAGTATAATGAATCAGAAAATTTTTTAACTCTATTAAAAAGGGGGGGGAACAAATAATCTCCATTGCTGTTAATAATTGCCTGCTTATCATTAATAAACACCTTTGCGACTCCATTTTCAAAAGAGAATGCTTCTTCAAATTTTTCTTGAATGATAATCTTTCCGTTTATATCCATATATCCGTATAATGAATCTTTTAAGAAGAAGAATTTATTTTCATTTAATGAGCCAATATCTTCATATATAGGATGTAGTATATAAGACCCTATTCGGTCAATCATTCCCATTTTATCATCTTTTTCTATCAATGCTCTGTTTGATTCAAAATCATACACGCCATCATAGTTAAATGGAATAACACTTTCGTTTGATTTAGAAATAAATCCATATTTTTCATCTAATCTAGCTGCGGCTAAACCTTCACTAAAAAAACCGATTTCATCGTATATTGCCTTAATCTCAATTTTTCCAGTTTTATTTATATAACCCCATTTGCCATTGTTTACAAAAGGAAACAATTTCAAAATAGATAAGGCATAATCTTTTTCAAGGTCTTCAATATATGGATAGTGAGGATATTTTAATTTAAACTCATCAAAACGTTTTTCGCTAAATTCTTCCATGAATAACTTATACAATTTTTTCCAAGCTTCGTTCACATTGATGTTCTCGGGATACTTATTAACGATGTTTTCAAATGATTCAAGTGTTTGATTTCGGGTAATTATTTCATAAATACGATTTTCGGCATCAATTTTATAGGGACTTTCTTGGCAATCTTTTAAAAAAAGTTCATAGGATTTTAAACTATTATCGTTTGTGTATTCTTCGTATTGAGTTAAATGAAATAATTCGTTTGCTTTTTCATTAAAGAGGCTTTTAGGATATTTTTTCTGATAACTTAAATAAAATTCAGATTTATTTTTTTTTCTTGCAATTTCAAATGCGATAGAGTCCCTTTTTTTGACAGCATCACCAACATAATCAGACCATGGATGTTCGGATATAAAAAGATCTAAAGAGTCTGGGTTTTTGTAACTGTATGCAATTTGATAATAATCAAAACTAATTTTTTGTTTAAGATTTTTAATGGATTTGAGGCTATATCCAAATTCTAATAATTTTTCTTTTTTTTTCTCATTAATATTTTCAATTTCAATTTCAGCTATTTGAATATAATTTAATGCCGAATCTAAATGATGAAAAGGATTGTCTTTTCTATAGTAAATTATTGACAAGCCATAAGCTGAAGGAGATGGCAAAGCTTTATAGGATTTGTAAAATAATTTCTTTGCTTTGAAATAATCATAAATTATAAGAGCTTCGAATGCGCGATCAATTCTGCAGGCATTAATTTTATTGGGTTTAAAAACAATGATGCTTATAATAAAGACTAAAAAAACACAGATGTTACGCAATGAAAATGGTTTATTAATTAATAATTATACTTTTAATAATTGTAAAAATAATAAATTACAATTTTTAGTATCAACAACAAAGATGCCATTCACTTTATTAAAGTGTTAATTTTGCACAACTTTTTTTATGTCAATGAAAGATAAATCTTTAGGGAATCATATTTTAGTAGAGTTCATGAATTGTTCTCCTGAAGTCATGAATGATGTTTCAAAAATAGAAAGCAAGATGGTGTCAGCAGCTCAATTAGCTGGAGCAACCGTGATAAATTCAACATTTCATCATTTTTCTCCTTTTGGTGTGTCAGGAGTGGTGGTTATTCAAGAAAGTCATTTGGCAATTCATACATGGCCTGAGTATGGCTATGCTGCTGTAGATTTGTTTACATGTGGAGAAATAAATGCATGGCTTTCTTTTGACTATTTAAAAAAATCCTTTTTAGCACAATCCTATTCAGTTGTTGAAATGAAACGCGGATCAGTGAATTTGTTAAAAAGAAATGATTTTGATATTTCTACAATGCGTCAGCGTGCAAATAAATGGAATAACCCTGATTTTTATACAAGAAATGTTTGGTTTACAGATAAAGATGAAGATCAGGCGCTTTCACTTCGTTTTACCGGAGAGATAATACATGATGTCAAATCTGACTTTCAACGTGTAAGGATATTGGAATCTTATAAATACGGTAAAATGCTTGCTTTGGATGATATGGTGATGACAACTGAGAACGATGAATTTCATTATCATGAAATGATATCTCATCCAGCATTGTTTTTGCATGGAAATGTTGAAAATGTGCTAGTTATAGGTGGGGGAGATGGAGGTACTGTTCGTGAATTGTTAAGACATTCTCAAATAAAGAAAGTTACTATGGTTGAGATAGACGTTGAGGTGATAAATGCCTGTAAAACACATTTGCCATCAATTGCTTCTCATCTAAATCACCCAAAATTAGAGTTGATTATTGATGATGGAATCGAATATGTAAAAAATATTGACTCAACTGTATATGATTTAATTGTTGTTGATGGTTCTGATCCTATTGGACCAGCAGAGGGTTTGTTTACAAAGGAATTTTATCAAAATTGCTTTAATTCCCTTTCAAAAAAAGGGATACTTGTAGCCCAAGGAGAATCTCCAAAATTTAATGAAAATGCATTTATCGAATTAAACAAAACCTTACAATCAATTTTTGGAAATAAAAATGCGCCGGTTTCTTTATTTTATGTTCCCACATATCCAACTGGAATGTGGAGTTTTCAATATGGCTTGAAGGGCATTTCAGATCTTTTAGTACCAGAAAAGAAAAAAGAGATTTCAACTTTTGTGGAAAAACAAAACCTTAATTATTATAATTATGAGGTACATTGTGCCAGTTTTGCATTGCCAAACTTTGTCAAAAAGCAATTATCTTAAACTTATTTATGTTAAAATATATAGCTCGCTTTCTTTTTAAAATAACTGGATGGGAAATTGATAAAAATCCTCCTGAAAACATAAAGAAATGTGTTGTTGCTGTTGGTCCACATACTTCAAATTGGGATTTTGTAATTGGGAAACTTGCTTTTGCAATGTATGGGATAAATGCAAAATTTCTTATAAAAAAAGAACTTTTTTTTCCTCCACTTGGATGGATTCTTAAATGGGTTGGGGGGGTACCGGTAGATAGAAAAAAGAACAATCAATTTACAAGTAAAGCAATTTCATATTTTGAAAAACACGATTCTCTTTATCTTGTTTTTACTCCTGAAGGAACAAGAAAATATAATCCTAAATGGAAAAAAGGATTTTATTATATAGCGATTAAAGCACAGGTTCCAATTTATATTTGTTATATTGACTTTGCATCAAAAAGCGGAGGTTTTGATCGATTATTCTATCCAACTGGAGATGTTGAGAAAGATATTGATGAAATCAAATCAGTTTTAAAAAAATATAAAGGCAGGTTTCCGAAAAATGGAATTAATTAGTCCTTTTTATTAAAGGAGTCGGTTTTTTTATCATAATTATAAGGACAGTGTCTACATCCACTTTTACAGCAGTAACCTCTTTTTAGATGGTATTTTTCAGTAAAAATTAAATAACCATCTTCTCCAATATAAAATTCATCTTTGGTATATTTACCCTGGTTATTGAATTTTGATTTATCAGACATGAGTACTGTTTTTCCTGACATTAATTTGTCAAATACACAAAAACTTGATTACAGTAAACTTAACATTTTAAATAATAAAATGTTCGTCAAAAGAGACGATTTAATTCATCCAATTATATCAGGCAACAAATGGAGAAAATTAAAATTTAATGTCGAATACTGTAAACAATATGGATATAGTGGAATTGTCACTTTTGGAGGAGCCTTTTCAAATCATCTTATTGCTACTGCAGAGGCTTGTAGGGTTTTTGGTTTAAATTCCATAGGTTATGTTAGGGGAGAAGAGTTAAACCCATTTTCAAATAAAATCTTAACAGAATGTCATCATAGAGGAATGGAGTTGATATTTATAAATAGAAATAAATATAAAGAGATTAAAAGAAAGCTAGGGAATGAAATAGACAATAAAAAATTCTATACAATTCCTGAAGGAGGTGCTGGATATCTTGGTATTAAAGGGTGCATGGAAATTTTGCTTGAAACAGACAATGATTTTGATTGGGTTGTTATAGCTCAAGGCACCACTACCACGAGTCTTGGAGTATTACTATCACTGCCCTCAAAATCTAAACTTTTAGTTGTGCCTGCCTTAAAAGGATTTGATGCAGTATCAGAAATGAAAGAACAATTAAAATTAAGCAATTATTCAACTAAATTTATTGAATCAAAAATGAGTCAGTTAAGAGTTGCCGACACATACCATTTTGGAGGATTTTCAAAAACGACTCCAATATTGTTAGATTTTATAAAAGATTTTTCAAATAAAAATAACCTTAGAATTGATTCTACATATAATGGGAAAGCATTGTATGCTCTAGAAGATATTGCTATAAGTGAAAAATGGAGCAATCAGAAAATTTTATATATCCACACCGGTGGATATGAATAAAATTATTTTTGTTTCTTTTTCTTGGAGCCTTTACTTGACTTTTTCATGAAAGAGTACTTCAAGTATAGTTCAACCGCTCCAATACTTTTATTGGCCTCATTAAAATTTGATATAGTTGCATCAAATGCTAAACCTGCTTTAAATCCAGAGATATTGAATCCAATTGTGCTAATAATAGCATCATTAACCCTGTAATAGAAGCCGTATTGAATACTTTTTGATTTTCTTAAATTAGTAATTCTAGACCCTTCATCGATTAAGGTTTCTGCAGATGTTCCAATAATAAAGCTGTTGTTAGGGCCATTTTTTGTGTAAATAACTTGAGGAGAGATTCTCATGTTTCTTTTTTTCGTAATTATATCAGCCCCTGCATTCACAGTTAGTAAAGTGTATAATTTACTACCTGAAAAAGAAAAGTCAATTTTTTGACCGGTAAGATGTTTTAGTGAAAGACCTGCATAATACTTTGATTTATCACGGATATTAAGTTCATAAAAAATACCTGTTCCAAAATCAAGAGTAGAGTAGGATTCTCTAAAATTTTCATTGTTTGGAAGAGTATTGTCAAATGAGTTTCCATTCCACTGATTTTCCCAGGTTTGAGCTTCAGGGTTAAAGCTTTGCTGAAAAAATCCTGGAGAAACTCCAATAGATAGTTTGTTTTGAAAATCAAGTTCTAAGGTGTAACTAACAGGTATTGAGATAGAATTGGTCATGTACTTGGAATCTCCAACCTGATCATTATACGCATTAATTCCTATTCCAAAATTGTTGTCTCTATCTGATTTATCAGGAACTTTAAATTCTGCAACAAAACCATTTGTTCTCATTGGTGCTGCATCAATTGTGAAATAGCTGTATCTGAAGTTTGTGAAAAAAGAAACATCTTCGATTTCTGTCGCTACCGCAGCAGGGTTTACAAGTCCTCTAGACATAAACCACATACTAGAATTTGGGTCCTGTTGTGCTAATGAAATTTGAGAAATTCCACAAAAAATAAAAATAAAAAATAGATATAGTGATTTCATGTGTTATCGCAGTAAGGTTATTGAACCGTTCTTGGAATTAGAAACTCCGTTTACAAGACGGTAATTTAATTTATATACAAAGGTCGCCGAGTTTTCTGGTTTCCCCTTAAAAGTGCCATCCCAACCTTCATTTGGGTCAGTTGTCCTAAATACAAGTTGGCCATATCTATTGTAAATACGGAAATCAATTTCAATAATTCCATAGCCAAGAGGTTTTATCTTGTCATTTTTGCCATCACCATTAGGTGAAAATGTATTTGGAACACCAATAGCTTCTATGAAATTTACAATGACCAATACCGTATCTGTTGCAGTACAACCTTCGGGAGATGTATTTGTTACAATATAGTATGTGTTAAATATTGGTTGCGCTGAAACAGTGTCACAAGCAGTGTTACATGTAATGTCTGAGTTTGGACTCCAGCTTAATGTCCCTCCAGCAGATCCTGACGCGGTTAGAATGGCAGTTCCAAACATATCAATTGTGGTATCTGGTATCGCTGACCCATTAAGAGAGTCAAGGGCAGAAGCTAAAATTGTAGGTGTTTGGCCAACAGATATGTTATCAGTGGTTATATTCGTTCCCCATGCATTTCCAACTTCTAATGAAATAGAGTAGGTTCCTGGGGAGTCAAAACAAACGGGTCCTGGGTTTGCACCATTGTACGTTGCTGGTGTGCCACCTGTGAAGGTCCAAGAGTAAGTAATAGGGTCTTGTGTTGAATTGTTGGTTAATGTGATGCAATCTCCTTGGCAAATTGTAGAAGAGGAAACAGTAAAGCTAGCTACAGGAGCATTCTGACTATAATAGCTTAGTGACAAAAGTAAAACAATTGCAAAACTGCAAATTCTCATGGTCTAATTGATTTATATCAGTTTAATTTTACGAAAATAATTAAAAAAGTTTCATTATGATGCGTAAAATAAGTTATTCCTTTAACAGTTCAAGTATTTCTTTTGTTTCTTTAACATCATGAACACGGAAAATGGAAGCTCCATTAAGGCCTAAAAATGTATTTAAAATAGTCGTTCCATTTAGAGATTCTTCAGGGGTAACTCCTAGTTTTTTATAAATCATAGATTTCCTTGAAACCCCAACAAGAATAGGCTTTTCAATGCAGTAAAGAGCTTCGAAATGTTTTGAAATGTTGTAGTTTTCCTCTATGGTTTTATTAAAACCGAATCCGGGATCTATTATGATATCATGAATGCCATTTTCTTTTAATTTTCTTATTTTTTTTGAAAAGAAATAAATCATTTCCATGGTGATATTTTTTCTTTCATCTTTTTTGTTTTTATCAAAATAGGTAAGAACATAAGGAATTTGAAATTCAGAAGCGACGTTAATAATTTCAGGATCAAGACTAAAAGCACTAACGTCATTAATTATACCAACTCCTAATTCAGCCGCTTTTCTTGCTACTTTTGATCGACATGTATCAATAGAGATGATGCAATCTGGAAATTTCTCTCTGATTTGTTCAACTACAGGAATTACTCGGCTCATTTCTTCACCTACTTCGGGGAGTTTAGCTCCTGGGCGTGTTGATGCCCCACCAACATCTATAATGTCAGCTCCATGGTCAATCATTTCTGAAACGTGCTTTAAAATAGATTTGTTATTGTTGAATCTGCTTTTAGAATAAAAAGAATCAGGCGTACAATTAATTATTCCCATTATCTTTGGCCTTGATAAATCAAATAATTTGCCATTAATATTAATGGCTTGTTGTTTTCGAAAAATATTATCACTTATTTTTAACATATCAATATCGTAGATGGAAGATACAATTTCTGAATATACAAAAGTAATGAATGTTTGTCGAGATGTTTTCAAAAAGAAAAATGAAGATTATGGAACATCGTGGAGAATACTTAGGTCAAGTTCACTTACAGATCAAATTTTTATCAAAGCCCAACGAATAAGAACTATACAGGAGACGGGAGAAAACAAAGTTGGAGAAAGCTTTGAAGATGCATTTATGGCAATAGTGAATTATTGCATCATGGCAATTATACAAGCTAGAGATAAAACAGATGTTAATTCATCTTTGTCAAGTAGCGAAGCAATTTCAAAATATGATTCTTGTGCCAAAGAAGCATTTGATTTGATGAAAAAGAAAAACCATGATTATGGAGAAGCTTGGGTGGATATGCGAGTGAGTTCTATCACCGACCTTATCTTGACTAAGATTCTTAGAATCAAACAAATTGAAGATAATAAAGGAAAAACCATTGCAAGTGAAGGCGCGGAAGGCAATTATTTTGACATGTTAAATTATGCGGTATTTGCACTTATCTTGTTGAAAGAAAATTGTTAAGGTTATGTTAATGCTTAACAACGGAATCATTCTATTCATATTTTAGTAAAAAATAAGAACTATGCACAATATTAATAAATGGTTTCCATGGTTATGTAGAATAATTATTTCAGCTTTATTCCTTCTATCAGCAATTGCAAAATTGTATCCATCTCCAAGCATGGGGATTGCTTTATTTGAAATTAAACAACTGTTTCCTTTAGGTATTGATTTATGTTCTGCACCATATTTTTCAAGATTATTAATTGCAGCTGAAATAGCTTTAGGTATTGGGATTCTACAACCTCATTATTTAAAAAGGTTCATCATTCCTGCAGCATCTTTATTATTACTGGTTTTTTCAATACATTTAACTTATACAATTTTTTCTTCAGGAAATGCTGGAAATTGTGGTTGTTTTGGAGAATTAATACCAATGTCACCCCTACAGGCATTAATTAAAAATGTTTTGGGTATTGGAATTTTGGTTTATCTTTTTTTTAGCGAGATAAAATGTACAAACAGAAGTAAAAGTATTTCGATTTTAATTAGTTTGTATTTAGGTTCAGCTTTGTTTATGTTTTTACTCCTTCCGTTTTGCCCATGTAAAGAAAAAGAAGAGGAAAGAGAAGAAGAAGTGATTATTGATGAAAGTTTGTATGATGTTTCAACCATAAATGCGAAACCCTATAATGACTCAACGACAAATAACACAGATACAATAATAAAGATACCGGTTGAAATTGGACCAAAACCCAAACGTTCCATTTACAGAAAACATGTTAGGCATATTGATGAAGGGAAGAAATTGCTTTGTTTTTTCGCTCCTGGCTGTGATCATTGTAAAGAAGCTGTTAGGGATATTTACAAACTATCTAAAAAAATAAAAGATTTTCCTAAAGTGTATATCATTTTCATGAATGAAGAGCCTGAAAAAATACCAGCATTTTTTAATTATGCCGGAAGAAAGTACTCTCATAAAAAAATGGACATAGTGAAGTTTTATAATGTACTTGGAACTACTAAAGATACTCCCGGTGTGGTATATCTTTGGAATGGAAATATAATATCATCTTTTGATGGAATTAATGAAAATAAATTTACATCTAAAAAATTAGAAGAAGCTCTCAAAAAAAAATGATACTTTCGCATCTGATTTTAAGCTAAAATGTTATGAGAAAGAAAGTTCTTGCAGGCAACTGGAAAATGAATTTAACTTCTGAGAAATCAAATTCTCTTTATAGAGAGATTTCTTCTTTTTTATCTTCAAAAACAGACGTCAAATCGATTGTTTTCCCTCCTTTTTTATATGTAAACCAATTGCTTAATCATAATTCTAATGTATCTGTTGGAGTTCAAAATTTTCATCCTGATGAAAGTGGGGCATTTACAGGTGAAGTATCCGTTTCACAGATTAAGGATATAGGAGTTGAATATGCCTTGATAGGGCATAGTGAAAGAAGAACTTTGTTTAATGAATCTGATGAATTTTTAAAACAAAAGGTTAATGCGGCCATTGACAATAATATTCAAATCATTTTTTGTTGTGGTGAACCTTTGGATATAAGAGAAAATGGAAACCCAGAGACTTTTGTGAAAAATCAATTGAATTCGAGTTTGTTTCATCTCAGCTCTGAACAAATTAGAAGCTGTATGATCGCATATGAACCGATATGGGCAATTGGAACCGGAAAAGTGGCCACTGAAGAGCAGATATCTCAAATGCATACCGATATTAGAAATCAAATTAAAAGCCAGTATGGCCAAGAAATTGCAAATGAAATATCCATTTTGTATGGAGGTAGTTGCAAGCCTTCAAATGCAAAAGAAATTTTTGCTTGTGAAAACGTGGATGGTGGTTTGATTGGCGGTGCTTCATTAGAGGCCGATTCCTTTATTAAACTTTCCGACTGTTTTTAAAATGGATTACATTGAATTTGATTTAAAAATCACTCCTAAAAAACCTTGGACAGAAATCGCAATTGCAAATCTTGCTGAATTTGGATTTGATAGTTTTGTTGAGAGTGAAAATGGAGTTCTTGCTTATATAGCTCATGAAAATTATAATGAATTTCTAGTATGCGAAATTCTGAATGAAATAATGGAGAAAGAAGTTGTTTATAAATTCAACTCTCGTTTAATTCCACATCAGAACTGGAATGCTGCCTGGGAATCTGAATTTGAACCGGTGCATGTAGGCGATAAACTTTCTATTTTAGCTCCATTTCATGACAAGAATAAAGCAAATAAATTGCAGTTGGAAATAATGCCAAAAATGTCATTTGGCACCGGACATCATCAAACAACTCAAATCATGTGTGAATTAATGTTTGATATTGATTTTAAAGGAAAAAAGGTTTTAGATATGGGGTCAGGAACAGGCGTTTTAGCTATCCTTGCCGAAAAGAAAGAGGCCGAATACATTTTGGCTGTCGATATTGAAGATTGGTCGGCAGAAAACATTGTTGAAAACAGCCAAAGAAATGCTTGTGAAAAAATTGAATCTAGGTGTGGTGATATTGATTGTGTTTCTGAAGATGATTTTGACATTATTTTAGCCAACATTAATAGAAACATTTTAATGAATCAAATTCCTTATTACTCTACCCAAATAAAAAAAGGGGGATTATTGCTTTTAAGTGGTTTTCTTGAAAGTGATTTAAGCCTGCTTATAAATCACGCAGAAAATAATGGATTTTTATTGCTAGAAAAAAGAAACAAAGAAATGTGGTTTTCATTGATGCTTAAGAAGTCTCATTGATTTCGATTCAATTTTTTCATCTAATACCTTATTAAAACTTCCGATAATTATAGGTGTAAACCAATTCTACGGATCTATATTTTATTGATAGTTTTCATTTCTATACAGATAACACATAGAAGAATTATTTTTTCAATAAAAAAGTAAGCTATTCCCAAAATGCTTAATTGTTCAAAATAATTAATGACAAAGTAGATCGATAATAGGGCATAAAAAGAATTGGCAGCAACAATTATTTTTAACAAAAAAGCGGCTTTATTTTTATCAAAACAAATAAAGTTTATTCCGGAATATAGTGCAAAAAAACAAGCTAAAGAAGATAAAACGTAAAGTGCTTTTTTGGGCATTCCAAAACAATCATGAAAATATACAAGCACAATTCCAGTAAAAAATGCAGTAATAATTGCGCCTACAAGATCCATAAGAAAAGTCTGTTTTGGATTGCTGCTTAGTTCTTCAACAGTTTTTTTAAGAATATTGAGTTTCATTATTATCTAAAATCTTTCATGTAGCTAGTGTCTGTTAGACATTTTAAAAAAGCGATGAGCTGTTGTCTTTCTTTTGAATTAATTTCAAATGGCTTTATAATAGAGTCCTGATTTTTGTGCTGCATACCACCTTTTGCATAATGCTCAATCACTTCTTCAAGATTTGAGATGCTTCCATCGTGCATATAAGGAAATGTTAAAGCAATGTTTCTTAATGAAGGTATTTTAAACATTCCAATATCAGAAGAGTCATTGAATATTCTAAAGCGACCTTTGTCTTCCCCAAATTTATTGTATAAACCATTGTTTGCTGCTTTATGAGTTGTGAAATATGGAGGTGGGTGGCAAGAGATGCAATGCAGTTTATTTGAAAATAAATCGAGTCCTTCTTTTTGAGTTTCACTTAAAGCATTTTTTTCTCCTCTGATATATATATCATAAGGAGAATTCATGGATATGAGTGTTCTTTCAAATGCAGAAATGCTCCTAGTCAAAACCCATGCATCAAAATCTCGATTAAAAATTTCAAGTGCTAATCTTTGGTATTCAGGGATTGACTTCAATCGTGGAATCAATTCTTTCATATTCATGTTCATTTCGGTATGTTCTTGTATAGGTACGATAACCTGCATTTCAAGAGTCGGGATATGAGCATCAAACATTACGGTTTTAAGAAAGGCTGCATTTAGAATTGATGGTGCATTTCTTTGTGTTAGACGATCATTTATCCCAACACTTGTTTTTAATCTGTCAGAAAACGCAAATTCGGGTATATGACAACTTGCGCATGAAACAGTGCTATCTAAAGACAGTCTTTTGTCAAAAAAAAGCAATTTTCCTAGTTTTGTTTTAAGTTCGGTTGTTGGATTGTCCTTTGGAAAAGGGATTTCGTTTTTTAGAATAAATTCTGAATGATCTTTGCAAGTGTAAAGCAAAGTAGCAATGAAGAAAAAAAACAAAAATGGGATGTGATTAGCTGATTTAAACATCAGGGGATTAATAAATTCAGACTTTTAATTTTATTCCCATTATCATCATAAACTTTAAAAAGATACTTTCCAGGTGTTTTAAAATGGATATTTAGAATTCCTGAAGGGCTAATTTTTATTTGTTCTTTAATGAGCTTTCCATCAATGCTATAAAGTCTATATTGCCGAGCAGAGTGAAGGTTTTTCCATTTAATTAAGACTTCACGCCCATTGCCTTGATAAAATAATTTTCCATTTTCAGAGGAACTATAAATAGATGCATTGTTGGGTTGGGTAAATACAGGTTCATTAGAAACATTTTGCAAAACAGCTTGATTTTCTCCTGTTTCACCATGCAGCATTCCTACACCACCAAGATTTATGTTTTTCAGCCACTGTTCTATATTACAAAGCATATAGATGCCAATTTCATTTGCATTTGAATTTGTTTGAATGACATTCATTTGACTTATTGTTTGCTGATTTTGATTTCCTAAGTTGTGCAGTTCAAAAGTTGTTTCAGGTGTTCCATTGTTATCGGTGTCAACAGTTCCGCCAACAATCATATGCATATAGCCAGTGGACCATCCCCAATACATCGATGGGCTTTGAAAACTTAATGCATGAGAGGAAGGGTATGTAGATATATCCTGGGAGTTAGCCCCTGAAATAGTATTGTATCTAGAAGGAACTCCCATAGTAAAGTCAATTGATTCAATAGATGTGATGTTATGATTTCCAAGATGAATGGTGTAATTGTCATGATCAATTAAATAAATATGACTGCTATCTAAAAAACTAGTGACATTTCCCCCATCATGAGTTAAAGAAATATCAGAGATGTAATATTTAAAATGAATTAAGTTAAAAGCTTTTCCGTCTATTCCAGAATAGTCTGTATTTAAGCTAAAGGAGCTATTATTTACAGTTGGACTAAAGTGAATGTATATTTCTTTTTGTGAAAAAGAAAATAATGAGATGGAAAATAAAACATACAAGAAAATAGAACGAATCATTATTTTTTCTTTGCAAGATACAAAATTTCGCTTTTTTGTAGACGAAATTGATTAATTTCCTTTTCGTTGTATAGTTCTGTTACGGGATAACTCTCCACTTCAAACCCTGCTTTTTCGAGCCATTTTGGATAATCTTTACCGAATAATCGAAGATGGTCTTTTTGCCAAAAGTGTTTTTCTCTTTCCTGTGGACTTGTAATATTAGAGTCTTCATAAGTTTCCTCTCTGTTGTGATCCTGAGGAACTTGCATGATAGCCCATCCATTTGGTTTCATTGTTCGAAGTAATTCAGACATACATTGGATCGGATTTTCAACATGCTCCATCACATGGTTACAGAAAACGACATCAAAACGATTGTCTTCAAGCGGAATTTTATGTAAATCAAAATGAATATCAGCAATCGGAGATTCAAGATCACCTGTCAGGTAGTTTAAGTTTTTTTGCTTTTTGAAAAGTGGTAAGAAACATTGTTCTGGTGCAATATGAAGAACATTTAGGTTTTCTGATGAAAAAAAAGTGGTTTTTGTTTTTAAAAAAAGCCACATAAACCGATGTCTTTCTAGTGTTAAATCATTTGGACATAAAACGTTTTTTCGGTGAACGATATCAGATCCATAAGAAAGAAATTTGGAAAAAGATTTTTCACAAACCGGACAGTTTACATTTTTTCCGCGATAGATGATAGGTGCAATGAACTTAAAAGGATAACTCAAACGAATTAAAATAGGTCTAGGAAGAGTGTTTAATAAAAATTTATATAGTCCCATAAAGAAACAAAAGTAAGCATTAATAAAAGTTATAAAACTCTTTTATGCTTATTTTTGTAATCAAATAAATTTGCATGAAAATTTCAGCTTTAATTTTGTTTATGTCAGTTAGTAGTTTATCAATCGCTCAATCCAATGTAAAAGAGCCAGTTGCCAATAAAATAGATAAAAAGTTAACAATTCATAAGCACCAGCGTATTGACTCCTATTTTTGGATGAATAAAAGAGACTCTGAACCTGTCTTGAATTATCTAAAAGAGGAAAACAAATATGCAGAGTCATATTTAAATAATCATAAAGAAAAAACTGAAGAGTTACTTCAAGAATTTGATAATAGAATTGACCCGAATGAACAAAGTGCGCCTTTTGTGCTTAATAAGAGGATTTATCAGGTAAGAAATGTTGAAGGAAAAGACTATTCGCTGATTTATAAATTAAAAGGAAAAAAAGAAGATCTTTTTTTAGATGAAAATTTGCGAGCTGAAGGAAAATCATTTTATGAACTATCTGATTGGGTTCCATCCCCTAATAACAAACTCTTGGCTATGAGTGAGGATTTTGTAGGCCGAAGAAATTATATTATTTCAGTTCGAAATAACAAAACAGGAGAGTTTTTTCTAGATAGCATTGGCCAGACCAATGGTGCTATAGTATGGGCAAATGATAATAAAACAATTTTTTATGTAAAAAGTGACCCTCAAACTCTAAGAGATTTTCAAATTTATAGCCATCGTTTAGGTGATGATGTTAAAAATGATGTTTTGGTTTACCAAGAAAATGATGACACTTATGGTGTCTCCATAGATAAGAGTAAATCGGGAGATTATATTATGCTTTATTCCTATAGTACGCTTTCGTCTGAACTTCGACTAATTGATGCAGATAATCCTGAAGAGAAACCTCAGGTTTTTCTTCAAAGAGAAAAAGATCATTTGTATTCCGTTTCTGTTCATAAAAAAGGATTTTACATTTTATCCAATAAGAATGCAAAAAACAGAAAGGTTTTGTTTTCAGAAGAGATTCCTGATAAGCTAGAATCCTGTCAGGTTTTTATTGAACATAATAAAGATGTTTTACTCGAAGAAATCCAGGTGTTTAAAAATGACTTATTGCTTGTTGAGCGTTCAAACGGGCTCGAGAAAATACGATTAATGCACCTCAAAAATAAAAAAGAAAAATATTTAGATTCCTACGAAGAAACATATTCAATAAATCTTGGGCTTAATGACAATTACAATGCAAGAGAATTTCATTATAGTTATGTTTCATTATCTACTCCATATACTATTTATTCTTATGGTTTTAAATCTCAAGAAAAGAAAATATGGCATCAGAGAATATTAAAAGATAAAAAATTTAGCCCACTGAATTATGAATCCAAACGAATCTGGGCAATGGCAAATGATGGCACACAAATTCCAGTTAGTATTATTTATAAAAAAGGGATTGATTTGTCCAAAGCACCATGCCTTTTATATGGATATGGCTCATATGGATATACTATACCCGATTATTTTAGTGCAACAAGAATTAGTTTAATTGATAGAGGTTTTGTATTTGCCCTAGCTCATATTAGAGGCGGGAAATATATGGGGGAACAATGGTATTTGAATGGCAAATACAAGAAAAAAATTAATACGTTTACTGATTTCATCAATGTAGCAGAACATTTAGGGAATTTCCAGTTTTGTGATAAAAACAAAATTTATGCACAAGGAGGAAGTGCTGGTGGACTATTAATGGGAGCGGTAATGAATATGGCTCCTTATTTGTGGAAAGGAGTAATTGCTCAAGTTCCATTTGTGGATGTTGTAACAACGATGTTAGACGAATCAATTCCTTTAACTACTGGAGAGTATGATGAATGGGGAAATCCAAATGAATTGGATTATTACACTTATATGTTAAAATATTCTCCATATGATAATATAAGGGAAATGGATTACCCGGCATTATATGTTACTACAGGTTATCATGATTCTCAGGTGCAGTATTGGGAGCCTGCAAAATGGGTTGCAAAAATAAGATCGATGAGAACCAATAATAAGCCATTACTTTTTGAGTGTAGTATGGATGCGGGACATGGTGGTGGTTCTGGAAGAACAAATTCGCGATTAGAAGTTGCGAAATTATACGCATTTATTTTAAGCATTGAGGAATCTAGCAAGTAAATTAATAGTTTGTGTTTTTTTTATAAATACAAATTTTGCTCAAAAAGTTGATACTAACTTTATTGAAAGCTTTAAGGAAAATTTTGTTTTATACGCAGATCTAGGATATTCAGCTGCGCCATTTCAACTTAAACATTCTTTTGAAAATAGCATCAATGAATTAAATTATAAAAACAATATCAGACCAAGTTTGGGGCTAGGTTTTTCCTATAAATGGTTGGCTTTAAGATTGAGTTTTCCGATTGTAAATAACCTTATGAGAGTTTCCAAATATGGAAGTACTAGTTATGCAGATCTGGGTGTTAGATTTTCAATAAAAAAGTTCTTTTTTGATATTGATTTGAAAGCCACAAGAGGTTATTGGCTAAAAAATGATTATGATAGTGATACTTTTCAAATTCATAACAATTCCCATCTTATTTATAATGATTTAAATGCGGTTAATATTTCGGTAAGCTCATGGTATTTTAAAAATAAGAACTTTAACATGAATGCTTTTTATGGAAAAAAAGCACATTATAAAAAACAGGTTCATACCTGGTCTATTAAAGGAACCATGAACTTATTTGGTATAGGTAATCAAGGGAATGTGATTATTCCTCATCAACTGGTATTAGATTCGACAAGTAAGTTTGGAGCAGTAACCTTTTCAGCTTATGATATTGGAATTATACCAGGATATGCTTATGCCAACAGAATCAAAAACTGGCAGTTTTCTGCTCTTTTTGGTTTTGGAGCTGTTGTTCAATCTAAATTTTATACCACAAAATATAATACCAGAGGTTTTCTTGGAATTGCTCCAAGGTATGATTTTCGAATGTCAGTTGGCTATTCTTCTCCTGCTTTTTTTATGTTTTTTGTTACGGAATTAGATAACAAATCAATTCAGTTTACAAATTTGATATATCGACAGTACTACTATAGTATAAGGTTGACTGGAGGATATAGATTTAGAAAAAAGTAATTATTTTTTTCCCCAAACACTTACTACGGTTTTTCTTTTGTTCTTTCTCTTTCTAAAAATATTGGCATCATACCAGAAGCGAATTTCTTTAATAAATCGGCCTTTTCCATTAAGATCAATAGCTCTTGTTTGTCCGCCTGAAGGAATGGTGTTTCTTAATTTGATTTCTTGCTTGGATCCATTTGCAAAAACCACAACAACTTTGTGAAAATCAACAGAAGCCCCCTTTACTTTTAAATGAAGAGCTTTAAAATGACCCTTTTTTGCAGAGACATTTATAATGTCATGATCTAACCTATCGCTAACAGCTCTTTGGCCTAAAAACACCCAATTGCCTTGAGAAGAGGAAGTTGAGCTCAAAAAGTTGACGGATTTTTTTGATTGTGCAAATATATTTTGCTCTTGAGTATTTAAACCTAAGCAAATTAATATAAGTAAAATTGTTGTTTTCATTTTTTTTTAGTGTATTTAAAATTAACAAAAAATTAATAAAAAATTAATATTCATTGATAATAAACCTCTCCATTCTTATTGTGATAATCGTTTTTTCAATCTGTAAGCGTAAGTAAGCTACAAAACTTTTTTTATATCTGTGTTTTTTGTAAATTTCAAGGTGTTTTTTCGTCTTTTATTTATTTTGTTTCCATTTTGTTTGTTTTCAGAAACGAAACAATTTACTTTATCCTATAATGATGACCCTTCATCTACTATTGTTATTGGATGGTCGGGAGATTCTGCTATGGTATATTATGATACCATTGATTACGGAACAAATTATTCTCTTTATTCGCAAACAAATGGGATTAATAGAACAGGCGGAGCACATTCAATAACTAGAAATTTTTCTCGCTTGAGCAATTTGCAGGCAAATACCCTTTACTTTTTTGTTTTACATGATGTTCAAGGAGATACTAGTTTGAGATTTTCATTTAGAACTCTTTCCGACAACCCTATGGATTCGGTCTCTTTTATATCTGGAGGCGATTCCAGAGATGGATTTAAGGTTCTTGGTGTGTATACCGAAAATTGTCCAAGTGGAAATTGTATTGAACAACGTAGAAAAGGAAATAGATTGGTTGCAAAGATAAGACCTGACTTCATCTCATTTAACGGAGATTTTGTCATGAATCAAGTTACCTCTAACACTAACACAGAATGGAATAACTGGTTAGAGGATTGGCAATTAACTATTAGTGCAGATGGTAGAATGTTTCCTTTATTATTTAGTCTTGGAAACCATGAAGATAATTCAGATGCTTATGAGATGTTTGATGTTCCAATGGAAGAATATTATGTAATAAACATAAACAATGGGCTTTTGCGTTTTTATTGTTTAAATTCTGAATTAAACCCTTGCACGGAAACAAATCAATTGGATTGGTTTACCAACGATTTGCAATTGCATTCAGGTTCATCTAATGACCCTTTATGGAAATTTGCTCAATATCATGTGGCGACATATTCTATGGCTTTAGGGTATGGACTTGAAAGCACACAAATGGAATGTTGGGTCAATCTTTTTGAACAATATGATATTTCTTTAGCTATAGAATCTCATGGCCATGTTACGAAGTGGTCTTATCCATGTGTTGCTAAAAACGACAACTCTGATTTTGAACTTTCTAGCTCCAATAGTGGGGTCGTCTATATAGGAGAAGGGCAGTGGGGAGCGCCTCATCGACAATTAGATTTTTTAGGGCTTAATCAAAAGCCTTATATCCGAGATATGGACGTATTTGATGGATTCTTTTATATTACGGTAAATCCTTCAAAAACAACGATAAGATCGGTGAAATTTAAAGACGTCGATAGTGTTCAGGCACATACAAGTGATGCGTTAGGAAAAGATTTGCCTTTTGGTATTGCTATTTGGGAACCAACAAACGGAAATCAAATTGTTATTGAAAACCAAGCCTCGAAAATACATGAAAATGTTCTTTCTTTTTGTACGGTATATCCAACTATTTCATCAGATTATATTCAAATTGAATTTCAAAATAATACCTCTACAAAAACTTTAGAACTGTATAATTCACTTGGTTTAAAATGTAAAAAAATAAGTGTAAACCAGGCAAAAAAATACACCATGGATATTTCTGGTATTTGTTCGGGAGTTTCCTATTTGTATGTGAAAGATCAAAATGGCAATATTATGCCATTTAGAATCGTAAAAACACCATAGCTTTGTTTAAGCAGCCCAATTCATTCGGTCAAGAGTTCTATATTGAATTGCTTCAGCAATATGATGTGCTTGTATAGTGTCTTTATTTTCCATATCTGCAATTGTTCGCGCAACTTTTAGAATTCTATGATAAGCTCTGGCCGATAGATTTAATTTTTCCATGGCTTTGCTAAGCAGGCTTAAACATTCTGTATTTAAATTGCAATAGAGTTCAATCTGCTTATTTGACATTTCTGAATTTGTTCTTACATCATGTTTTTGTTTGAACCGAAAGTGTTGTTTTTTTCTGTTATTTTCCACTCTTTTTTTTATCACTTGGCTTTTTTCAGAATGCTCTGTCTTTTGAAGATCTTCAAAAGAAACAGGGTCTATTTCTATATGCATGTCTATTCTATCTAGAAGTGGCCCTGAAATTTTATTAAGATACCTTCTAATCCTTCCTGGATTGCAGTGGCATTCTTTTTTGGGATGGTTTAAATTTCCACATGGACAAGGATTCATAGCGGCAATAAGCATGAAATTAGCAGGATATTTAGCAGAAAAATTTGCTCTTGAGATGTGGATTACTCGATCTTCTAGTGGTTGTCTTAAAACTTCCAATACATTTTTTTTAAACTCAGGCAGTTCATCAAGAAATAGAACACCATTGTGAGCCAATGAAACTTCTCCAGGTTTAGGGCTTGTGCCTCCACCAGCTAGAGCTGCGTTTGAAATAGTATGGTGTGGCTTTCGAAATGGCCTAACATGCATTAATTCTTTTTTAAATTGCTCTTCTTTTGTTATACTATAAATTTTTGTTGTTTCGATTGCTTCATTTTTATTCATATCTGGTAGGATTCCTGCAACACATTTGGCGAGCATCGTTTTTCCGGATCCTGGTGGGCCTATAAGGAGTATGTTGTGGTTTCCTGTAGCTGCAATTTCAAATGCACGTTTCACATGGTATTGTCCTTTAATGTCGCTAAAGTTATTGCTTTTGAAATGGTTTTTTTTTACTTCTAATCCGATGTCATTGTTCCTAAATTCTTCTTCTTTTTTGTCTCCATTTAAAAAAGCAATGGTTTCTAATATAGAGTCGACACCAATTATTTTTATTTCGTCTATAAGTGCCGCTTCTGAAATGTTTTCTTTTGGAATGATTATGCCTTCATATCCATTTTCTTTTGCATGAATTGCTATTGGAAGTATCCCTTTTGCTTTTTGTATTGACCCGTCTAAAGAAAGCTCACCAATAATTAGGTAATTGTCAAGCTTATCAGTTTTTATCTGTTTAGTAACTGCTAATATTCCAATAGCTATTGAAAGATCAAAATGTGTCCCTTCTTTTTTTAAATTAGCAGGAATCATATTTATGGTGATTTCTCTTCCTGGAAATTTCAACTGATTATTTATCAAAGACCTTCTTATTCTTTGTTGGCTTTCTTTGACCGAATTATCAGGTAATCCAACCAAATAAAAATTCACTCCTATTCCTAAATTTACTTCTATTGTTATGGTGTGTGCATTTATCCCAATTAGAGTACTTGTATATGTTTTAATTAGCATTTTTCTTTTCTATTTAAGATACGAAATCTTTGAAAAGAAAGCAATTATTTCAACCATCTTTTGGAAAAAAATTGGTTTTGTGTTTAAGGTATTTAGATCCAAATCCAAAAAAAGCGATTACTACTGCTGATGCAATTAAATAGGGATTAAGCAGATCTTTATCTAAAAAAAATATTCTAAGTAAATGTATAAACCAAATGCATGAAAATGTAGCACAGATTCCAGGGTATTCATTTTTCCATACCATTTTCCAATTAAAATCCCCCTGGATTTTTTTATAATTTCTAAAATTCGGCAAAAAAACAGGTGTTTTTTTAGCCCAAACTTCGTGTTCAGACTTGAATTTTTTACGTAAATAACCTTCTTCTACATAAATAATAAAATAATAGAGGAATGAAAAAAATAAAATCCCCAATAAAACAAAGTAGACGTTTTGTACAACACATAATACCCCGAGCCAGATTAATAAATTAGCAAGATATAGTGGATGTCTTACTATGGAGTAAACTCCTTTTGTGTTTAATTTATTAGCTACCTGCTCATCTCTGTTTTTTCCAGAACTGTGTAGGTTTTTATATCCGATTGCTATGAATCTAATAAGATGACCCATGGAAATAAAAATAAATGAAAACAAATAAAATAAATTTTCAATAAATGCCTCGTTTGAGCGTTGTGAATTGTGTAAAATAAAGGGAATAGATGAAAGAACAAGAATTAAAGGTAGTTGCCCACGGTATTTAAAAAGAAAATTGCCTATTTTTTCAAATGATTCGTTTTGCATAAAAAAATTATAAGTATATTTAATATATCATCAACAAAGATACTTGTTCTTAATTATGAAGGAAAAATTTGAATTAGAATATTTATTTAAGACTTCTCCTAAGGTTCTAGAGAATCTTATTTTTATGCCATCAGGTCTTGCAGAATGGTTTGCTGATGATGTTAAAATCAGAGATGATATCTATTCTTTTGATTGGAACGGATCAATCGAACAAGCTAAATTACTTACCAAGAGTAAGGCAAGTTCAAAAATAAGATGGCAATGGTTAGATGACATGGATGATAATCCAGAGGCATATTTTGAGATCAGCTTTATAATTGCTCCAATGACCAATTCAGTGGTATTAAAAATAACGGATTTTGCTAAAGAAGATGATTTTGATGATTCAAAATTATTGTGGGATCAGGCTGTTCAAGATTTAAAACGTGTTTTAGGAGCATAGATTCAAAGTCATTTCTTTACTTTTGTAATATATAAATCACATTGCATTGAAGCGCCTGTATTTTTTTAGTATAAAGGCTTTTGTAGGGCCTTTTCTTATCACATTGATAATTTCAATGTTTATGTTGATAATGCAGTTCTTTTGGGTATATATTGATGATATGCTTGGAAAAGGAATCAGCATCTGGATAATATTGGAGTTAATTTTTTATGTGTCTGCTGGAATTGTTCCTTTAGCTCTTCCGCTTGCTGTCCTGCTCTCTTCAGTAATGACATTAGGTAATCTATCTGAAAACAACGAATTAACTGCTCTTAAATCTGCAGGATTGTCGTTATTTCAAATTCTAAAACCTCTTACGTTTGTTATTGTTTTAATTTCTTTAGGGGCTTTTTATTTTTCAAATTATATTATTCCAGTTGCTAATTTAAAATGGCATTCCATTATTTATGATATACAAAACACAAAAATATCTGCAATTATTAAACCTGGATCATATAGTACAGAATTAGAAGGCTATGCCATAAAAGTGGATAAAGAAACCGATAGTACTTTTGAAGGGGTTTTAATTCATGATCATAGTGTTGCAAAGGAAGTTAAAACAATAAGAGCTCAAAAGGGAAAAATCTATAAGTCTGTCAATGGGAAATATTTGTTTTTTGATTTGTTTAATGGATATGTTAGTGAAGAACTTAACACAGAAAATCCAATTTATATGAATTCTTCAAAACTTCAAAAAAACGAACGAAATAAACGCCCATCGCGCCGATCGTCATTTGATAAAGCTACTTATAAGATTGAGTTGGGAGGGTTTGTCATGAATCGTAGTGATGAAAATATTTTCGCAAATAAACATGAAATGATGAATGTTTTTCAAATTTCTCATGTAGTTGATTCTGTAAAAAATCGTCAAAAAGGTATAATTAATAAATTTTCAAAATCTATCAAAAGGGATCACCCATATTTTAATACTTTAAAACCCAATTCAGTTTTGTCCAATAATTCATCAGTAGACAAGGCACCAGCAAAAGCAATGAATTTTGATACGGTTAATAAGAATGAAAAACTTAAATCAATTATGATGGTTCAAACTAAATTAAGACGTAAAAATCAAACTTTAAAAAATCATAATGAATACACCAAGGTTTTAACCAAAGATTTAAATGCTTACTGGGTGGAGTTTCATCGAAAATTTGCCTTGGCCTATTCTATTTTGGTGTTGTTTTTTATTGGAGCTCCATTGGGTGCGATCATTAAAAAGGGGGGGTTCGGCACACCTGTAATTATTGCGTCATTACTTTTTATGATTTATTTTGTTTTAATTACAGTAGGTCAGAATCTTGTTGAATCTGAAACACTTTCACCTTTTTGGGGAATGTGGCTAGCAGGTTTTGTTTTAACTCCAATTGCATTTTTTATTAGCAGAGCCGCATCACAGGATAAATCATTAAGCTTGCATTTTTTAAAATCATTTAAAAAAATTAATTTTTTTCGAAATAAATGAATATTCTGCACATTTCTAACAAACCAATTTATCCATTAATTGATGGTGGTTGCAAGGCAATGTGTCAGATGCTTAGAGCTTTAATGAAAACAAATAAGGTCAACCATATTTGTTTATCAACTCATAAACATCCATTTAAAAAAGAATTGTATCCCAAAGAAATTCTAGATCTTTCGGATACTCAAAGTATATATGTGGAGACCAGATTAAACTTTTTTAAAGCATTAATACATTTATTATTTAATATTTCATATAATTTCAATAGATTTTATTCGCATCGTGCCAATGCAATCATCCAAAAACAAATCTCAGAAAATAATTATGATGTAATTGTTTTGGATAGCTTATACTCTTGCGCTTATATTGATGTTATAAAACGAAATTCTAATTCAAAGATAATTTATAGAGCTCATAATGTAGAACATAGAATATGGAAAAGACTCCATAGTGAAGAAGTGTTTTTTTTAAAAAGGATATACCTAAATATTCTTAGCAAACAATTAAAAAAAGTAGAATTAAATATTTTGAAAAAGGTGGATGCTGTTTGGTCTATATCTGAATTAGATTCATTATTTTTTTTAGACAAAACAAAGCATGTTTCAACTTTGCCTATGGCTCTTGAGTTTAAAGATCAATTAAAAGAATATTCCAATACAGATCTTTTTTTTATAGGAGCATATAACTGGAAACCAAATCTAGATGCTGTTGTTTGGCTTGCAAATATTTTACTACCAAAGCTGCACGAAAAAGACCCAAGCTTAAAACTTCATCTTGCAGGATCATTTAGTAATGAACTAGAATCACAAATCACTTACAGACAAAATGTTTTTTTTCATGGTTTTGTTAATGATAGCAATGAATTTATGATGAAAAATGGCATTTTTGTAATGCCTATAAGAACTGGTTCCGGAGTTAGAATAAAGGCTCTTGAAGCAATGTCTTTAGGTGTGCCTATTATTGGAACTGGTGTTGCATTGGAAGGTATAAGTGAAGGAGAGGTGTTTTTAAAAGCGGAATCAATTGAGCAATGGGTTGAAAAAATTCAATTTCTAAGAGCTTCAGCTTCTAAAAGAGAAGAGCTTTCTATAAATGCTAGAGAATTAGTGAAGTCAAAATTTGATCTAAATGCGATTGATCAATTAATACAAATGGAACTTGAAAGAATTGTTGCCTAAATTATTATTTATTACTTCAAGATTTCCTTATCCTCTTGAAAAAGGAGATAAGCTTAGAGCTTTTTATTTTATAAAGGAATTGTCAAAAACGCATAATGTTGTTTTGATTTCATTAAGCGATAAAAAAGTTCATTTGTCAGAAAAGCAAAAATTAGAGGAAATATGTGCCAAAGTCTATTGTTTTGAGTTGAAAAAATGGAATATTGCATTTAATTTATTTTTAGGCTTGTTTAGTAATAAGCCTTTTCAGGTGCATTACTTTTATTCTTTTTCACGCTATTTGAAAATTAATAAAATAATTAAAGAAGAGAAACCGGATCATATTTTTTGTCAATTGATAAGGGTTTCTGAATACGTTAAAAATTATCATAATTGCACAAAAACAATTGATTATATGGATGCTCTTTCAAAAGGTATTGAGAGAAGAAAAGCAATTGTACCAATAAGTACAAAATGGCTTTTTAAAATGGAGCACAATCGCTTGTTAAATTATGAGAGCTTGATATTTGATTATTTTGACTCGAAATTAATAATTAGCAAACAAGATAGAAAATGTATTATGCATCCTCAAAAAGAATCAATAAAGGTTATTCCCAATGGAATTGATGCATCCTTTTTTATGGAAAACAATGTAAACCCAGAATTTGATCTTGTTTTTGTGGGAAACTTAAGTTATGCGCCTAATATAGATGCGGTTGAATATATTTTAACTAAAATTTTAGCTGTTACAAATTTCACATGTCTTATTTCTGGTGCAAATCCATCAAAATATTTAAGTAAAAAAATAATGAATGTTAAGAATGCTACATTATGGGCAGATGTTGAAGATATCAAGGCGTCCTATTGTGCGGCTAAGATTTTTATCGCTCCGCTTTTTATAGGCACAGGTTTACAAAATAAATTATTGGAGGCTATGGCCTTGGGATTGCCCTGCATTACAACAAGATTAGTAAATAATTCATTGGGAGCCAAAGAAGAAAAGCAGATTCAAATAGCGGATACTTCTGATGAATTTATTTTTAAAATAGAAACTCTTTTAAAAAATGAAAACCAAAGAGAAAAAATATCTACTGAAGCAAAAGAGTTTATAAGAAATAATTATAGTTGGTCAAAAGCTGTAGATTTATTTTTAAGTAAAGAAGATTAGTTGTTACCGGGTAAAATTATTCTAAATATTGTGCCTTTATTAAGCTCAGATTTTAAAACAAAAATCTCACCATTATGGTAATCTTTTATAATTCTTAAAGCTAGGGCAAGTCCTAATCCCCATCCTCTTTTTTTTGTGGTGTACCCAGGTTTGAATATAGTTTTAAACTCTTTTCCTGACATCCCACAACCACTATCACTAATGTCAATTTGAATGGATTTATTTTTTTGAGATATTTTTATTTTTAAATCTCCTTTTCCTTTCATAGCGTCAATTGCATTTTTGACGATATTTTCAATTACCCATTCAATCAATGCTGAATTATGCCTTATGATAAGTTCCTTCTTTTTTTCTGTTGCTAGTTCAATGTTTATTTTATCAGAAATTCTTGTTTTTAAATAGGTGATAATGTTATTAATAGTTACTTCAATGTCAGACTCTTCTAATTTTACTTCGGATCCGATTTTTGAAAATCGATCAGTGATTACATTTAATCGATCAATATCTTTTTGCATATCACTAACAACCATTTCATCAATTTTCTGCTCACTTAAATACTGAGTCCATCCCATTAATGAAGAGATAGGTGTTCCTAGTTGATGAGCGGTTTCTTTTGCCATCCCAGCCCATAATTGATTTTGCTCTGCTTTTCTAAATGTAGAAAATAGTAGATAAGCAATGAAAACAAACATTCCAATAATAATAAACTGAATATAGGGGTACCATACTAGTTTTTTCAGTTCCTGACTATCATCATAATATAAAATATTTTGTGTTCCATCATTAAAATCAATTAAAATTGGCTTATTGATAGTTTTAAAATTTTTTAGATATTTTTCTTTGTCTTTTATTTCTTTAAAATTTAGGTTTGTTCCAATAATAACATTGCTCTTATTGTTTAAAAGTAGAACTGGTATATTTCCCTGATTATCAATAAGTTCTTTGTGGAATGAGTTGATTAATGAGTCTCTTTCCTTCTCTAATCTTATAATACCTTTAGAATCATTATAGACACAGGTCATAAATAAATCTTCATAAACTTCAATCGTAAAATAACGCCCTTCTTTTTTCCACTGAATAGCAAGTTCTTTGAGTTTGTTTTCAAGAATTGAGTCTTTTTCTTTCTTTGACTCATTAGGGAATTTATTATTGACATAATTAGAGTCAATAGAAGTGTTTCTAAAGCTTGAAATATTCCATTGGTCATCAACGATTACTACTGGAATGTTTTCATTGTTTTCGATGATATTCATGGGGAAGTCAATAAGCTGATTTCCGTTTAATGATGACATTTGACCAACAGATTTTGTTGCTTCTACCCATGTGGCCATTTCTTTTCTTTCTTTCTCTCTTAATTCATTAAAAGTATTATTGGTAAGTTTAACAAGCTCTATTTTCTTTTTTATAGTTCCGGCCCATTGTTTGGCGCGTAATTTCTCATGTTCTCCGACTTTTGTAACTATCGAATTTGAAATAAATAAAGAAAACCCAATCAGCAACAATGCACCAATAAAAAGTACAATTTTCCACTTTTGTTTGTTTGAGTATATATTCATTTCTATCTAAATCGATTTTAAAGATAATTCCCTTTCAATGCTATCACATACGATATTATGATCAAAACGTTTAAGGTGGTTGGATAAATCTCTTGTATTTAATTCCTTTTTGTTGTGGTAGGCTTCTTTAATTTTTTCACCAAGGCTACTTTGATTTTCCGACTCAAATAAATAGCCAAACTTTCCACCCCCTAAAAGTTCAGGTGTTCCCCCAGCGTTACTTCCTATAACAGGTATGCCATAAGAAATTGCTTCAAGAGTTACCATTCCAAATGTTTCTGATTTAGAGGCCATAACCATACAGTCTATACTTGAATAAAAATTAGACATATCATTTTGATGTCCTCTTAAGTGAACTTTTTTTTCCCAGGAATTAATTTTAATGATAGACATTATTTCATTTTCGTAAACATTTCCTTCTTCTTTGGTAATGTCTCCCATTAGTAAGATATGAATATTACCTTCTTTAATTTCTTTAATAGCAGATAACAGTAATTTTTGTCCTTTTTGAGGGTCTATTCTGCCTGGTAAACCGATAATGAACGAATCAACAGGAAGGTCCAGCGCTTTTCTTGATTCAGCAGTATTGTATTTATTAATATTGGATAAATCTATTCCAGAACCAATGACTTTGATTTTTTTCTTATTAAAATAGGTTTTATTTTTCACCTGTTCTGATAAAAAGTGCAAAGGACAAGACCAAAGATCGAGACCTTTAAATCGAAGTGTATGAAAAATATTTTTCTTGTTAACTCCAAGTTGCATTTCCATAAAATAGGCAGTTTTAATTTTTTCTCCAAGAATAAATTTTATAGTTGAGGTAATGCTGAGATCCTTTGTGTTTCTAATAATAAGATGAGATATGCTTTCTTTTTTTATTATTCTACTTAATTTGTAAGCAGCAACAAAATCGTAATATTTTCTATGCTTTTTAATGCAAATGGTATTAAGATTGTTTTTTTTAGCTTCTATTATCAAAGGGCTTTTGTCAAGTCCTAAAATGCAAACAGGAAGTCCTCTTCTTTTCATCCACATTGCATTTCTCAACTGATTCATTTCCAGTCCACCCCAACTCATTGAGCTACATAAATAAGCTAATTTGTAAGCCATAATTTACTTTTCAATAACTTTATGCTATTAACGCTTTAAAAGTACATATATTAGCTTTTGTGAAAAACTCATTTTATAAATCTTTTTTGCCAGATTTAATTTACAAGAATATATTGTTGTTTTTAATTATGCTTTTATTTTCTGTTATATCTTGTTCCCAAGCTCCTATTGAAAAGAAACCTGTTAGAGTCAAAAAAACAAATTCCAGTAAATTGGATACGATTAAATTTTTTTTTGTTGGAGATGCGATGGGTCATCATCCTATGATAGCAAAAGCTTGGGATTCCGAGAAAAAAAAATACAATTATGAGAATTGGTTTCAATTTTTTAAACCCAATCTTAAAAAATACGATTATTGCCTTTTAAATCTTGAGGTTACTTTAGCAGGCTACCCATATGAGGGTTATCCTCGATTTTCCTCACCCGATGATTTTGCAGTTGCATTAAAAAATACGGGCTTTAATATGTTTTTTACTTCAAATAATCATTCTTTTGATAGAGGTGTTAAAGGGGTAAACAGAACCATTAACGTATTGGACTCTATAAATGTTGATCATACCGGTACTTTTATAAATAGTGCACAAAGAGATTCGTTATATCCATATTTAAAAGAAATAAAAGGATATAAATTTGCATTTTTAAATTATACTTATGGAACAGAGCTGCCTGTTAAAACTCCTTCAGTTGTTAACTCAATCGATACATTGCAGATAAAACAAGACATTTTAAAAGCTCGTAAAAAAGGTGCTCAATGTATTATTGCAGTTATTCATTGGGGAGAGGAATACAAGAATTATGAAAACTCTTTTCAAAGAGAACATGCACAATGGTTAGCTAATAATTATATTGATGCAGTTGTTGGTATGCACCCTCATGTCGTTCAGCCGATGAAAATATTTTATTCAAAAAATAAAAAAAGAGTTCCTGTTGCATTTAGTTTAGGGAATTTTGTTTCAAGGCATGCGAGAAAACAAAATATTGGAATTGGAATAGAATTGTCTTTTGTTTTTGATAAAGAGCAGTTTAAATGGAATAATTGGGGGTATACTCCAATTTGGACTGATGAATTGTTTTCACCTAAAGGCCACTTCCCTTTATATGGCACCTTAATGGATGATATTTGTAATGAAAAAACAAAATGGTCTTTGAATTCCAACAAAAAGAAATTATTAAATACTTTTACAGATAAAACACGGAATCATTTAAAAGAAATTCCGGAAATAAAATGGTGAGATGAAAAAATCGTATTTAATTTTTTTTATTGCATTTCTAATTATTAGTGTGCCCCTTTTTTTATTTCCTTTAAATCTTTTTCCTGGTGAAGTTGTTTTGTTAACAGGGAATAAAAATAATCCTGAACAAATTGTTGATGCACAATTAAGCCTTTCTTATTTTGTAGGTCTTGGTTATAATTCTGAAGATATGGTTGGTGTTAAATCTTTTTATCTGACAACAAAAGGCTACTTTTTGGTATTTGCTTTTTTAATTGGTTTTCCTTTTTTGATTGCTTATAGAAGCTATTTGAAAAAAAACTGATTATTTAATATTTAGTTTTTTATAAAGTTTTCCCTTTTCATTTTCAATAGCGATCAAATATGTTCCGGGATTTATTTTTTTTAGATTAAGTTTCAGTTTGTTTTCTCCTTGTGTGATTTCTTTTTTTATGGATTTAATGTACTTCCCATTCATATCAATGATGCTTATAAGAATGTCTTCATTGAATGCGGAATTAATTTCAATTGTAGTTGTTTCATTTGAAGGGTTTGGATAGATGATTATCTCAGAGAGGTCCTTTAAAGAAGCCATTGAAGCGTTTCCGGAATTTTGATGTTTTCTAAAAAAATCCCATATTTCAGTAGTATAAAAAATGTCATTGGAAGGGCCAAGCCAAACATGATCTGCACCATTTACTTTATAAAATTCCACATCTGTATTATCATCACATCCGCTATATAAAGAATGATCTACAGTGTATCCATCGTTTGGGTTTGAATTTGGAAGAGCAGTTGTAACAACATTGGATGCATTACAGTTATTATTTAAAACCCAAAAGTTAACGGTCTGTTCAGCATCTGTTCCATATGGATTGCCAGTATAATTTATTGTTGCATCAGATGTGCCATGAAAATGGCAAACAGAAACAGCTTTGTTTGGTGTACAAGTTAACGCACCTCCAATAGTTCCAGCAACAGATGCGATTGCAGCTACTCGATCGTTTAACTCACAAGCAAGTCGTTGAGCCATAAATCCACCCATAGAGAATCCACAAGCATAAACTCTGCTTTGATCAATTGAATAATTGTTTGCTATGGTGTCAATAAGGGCGTTGATAAAGCCTAAATCATCGACATTTGAGTTTAATGTAAATCCAACATAACTTGCTCCTGAATTCCATGCTGTTGATCCAAGTAATCCATCAACAAGTGCTTCAGGGGTTACAACGATAAAATTCGCTGTATCTGCAACATAATTCATTCCGATGCCACTAAAGTTATTCATATTGTCTCCAAGCCCATGAAGGCATAGAACCAAAGGAACAGGTAATAAAGGATCGTAACTTGAAGGAACGTACGTGATGAAATTTCTATTAACTCCATCAAAATTAAAACTATTTGAAGTAGACTGGGCATTGCTGTTTAAAAAAATCAGAACGCTAAATAAAAGGATGATTAGATGTCTCATATCTCTAAATATAAGGAACTTTTGATTTTTATAAAAAATAAATAGATCATATTTATTATCGAAACATTTTTAAATTCAAAATCGTTTTAACTATATGGTAGAATTATTTTATTTTTTTATTGAAACAAGCCTGCTATACGCAAATTATTTGTGGCATATTATTTCGAATCCATTGGCAAGTGAAAATTATTTTTATTTATTAATTCTTCTTTCAGTCATAGTTTGGATTTTAGAGATTTTTTTTCCTTGGAGACAAAATCAATCTATTATAAGACGAGGTTTTTGGATGGATTTCTCATTTATGTTTTTTAATTTCTTCATATTTAATTTAATTTTTTTTGTTGCTTTCTCTGAAATATCAGAATTATTCTTTCATAAAGCATTGGATTATTTTCATATACCCGAAAATGATGTCATTTCACTTTCAATTTTCTCTGTTGGAATCCAAATAATTATTTATTTTTTATTATCTGATTTTATTCAATGGATAATTCATCGTTTATTACATGTAGTTCCATTATTTTGGAGATTTCATAAGGTACATCACAGCGTTCTTGAAATGGGTTTTGCGGCTCATTTTAGATTTCATTTCTTTGAGCATTTTGTATATAAAGGTGGGCTTTATATATTTTTATGTTGGTTAATAAATTTTGAATTAAAATATGTGTTTTATATTCATTCAATAAACATTTTGATTGGGCATTTAAACCATTCTAATATACATCTTAACTATGGTGTTTTAAAATATGTGTTTAATAATCCAAAACTTCATATATGGCATCATTCAAAATCGTTTCCTACAAAACATTTAAAAGGTGCTAATTTTGGAATATCACTTAGTATCTGGGATTATCTATTTAAAACAGTATATATGCCTTTTGATGGAAAAAATATTTCATTAGGTTTTGATAAAATAGAAAAATACCCACAATCATTTATAAAGTTATTAATAGAGCCATTCAGGGCGGAAAAAGAGACCTAATAAAGGTTGTTTCTGTCAAGGATTAAATAAAGTTCTGCCTTTGATACGGAGCCTTCAATAATAAGAGATGCATAAAATGATTTATTACCCCATTCATCACAAGTATGAATTTTATTTTTATCATACATAAGAGTAGGGTAAGCTAAGTTTCTTCCCCAATCATCACAGTTGAAAAGTTTATTCCCTTGAAGGTGTGCTCGTGGATAGAAGCTCTCTTTTCCCCATTCATCACAATCGAATATTTTGCCTTGTTTTATAAGCATAAACGGCCTTGTTTCTTTAAGACCATATTGGTTTGTTCTAAAAATTTTATTTTGAATTAAAAAATAACTTGGTTTCATGTTTTTTTGCCCCATCGAATTACATTCAAAAACCTTATTTCCACTTATAATCATATTTGGATAATAATTTTTTTGACCATATTCATTGCATTGATATATTTTGACCTGACTAATAAAAATAGCCGGAAATAAAATAAAACAAAGAGCAATTTTTTTCATTAATAAAATGGGGAAATCATGAAATAAACAATAACTCCTGTAATGGCAACATAAAGCCATGCCGGAAAAGCTATTTTAGTCCACTTTTTGTGTTTTTCGAACTTTTCTTCCAAAGCAAATAAGTAGGTAAATAGAACTAATGGAATCACTCCAATGCTTAATAAAATATGACTGATTAACACAAAATAATAGAAGACTTTGTATGTTCCTTTATATTCTGTTGGATTTGATGTCATGTGAAAAGCTACATAGCATAATAAAAAAAGTAAAGAAAGCCCCAAACAGCATTTGATAAGAAATTGATGAAGTTTAATGTTCTTTTTTTTGATTGCAATAAGAGCACTAATCAAAAGAACAGCTGTAAGTGCATTTATACTAGCATAAATAGGAGGTAAAAAAGAAAGGTCAACTCCTTTGATTTTAATTTTAAATAGAATAGCAACAGCCAATGGGATCGCAATAGATACTGTAATTATGATTTTCCTATAAACACTTGTTTCCATAAGATTATTCCTTCATTAAAATTCTTAAATCTTTTAAAAGGCGTTTAACCTCTTTTTTATCTGTTCCGAGATAAACTCCACGAACATAACCATTTTTATCAACCAATGTGAATGCTCCTGAATGTGCAAACCCATCCACTGAATTCTCATCTCTATTAGCATATACAAGGAAGTTGTCAATTCCAAGTTGATGCGTTTCTGTTTCATTTCCTCTTAAAAATAACCAGTTATCAGATTTTATCTGATGTTTGTTTCGATATCTCCTTAATACTGTTGGAGAATCATAATTTGGATTAATTGTAAAAGAAAGAAATTTGAGATGTTCTGCATATGCTTTTGTTGAAGACACTAGGAACTTCATGTTTTTGGTCATTAAAGGACAAATAGTAGTACATGAGGTAAAAAAGAAATCTGCGATCCATATTTTTCCTTTCATTGATTTACTTGAAATCATCACAGAATCATGCGTCATAAACGTAAAATCTGGTATTGTGGGATAGATAGTATCACTAACCTCTTTACCGTTAACCAGTTTGTATACCACTTCAGTAAGCTCCGGTTTTCCAAGATATGGCAATGAATTTTTGTTTTGTTTTGTTTCGTTTTCACAACAACAACAAAGTAATAAGATGAAACTAAGAAATAGGTTTTTGGTAAGAAAAAGAAGGAGGTTATTTTTTTCCTTCACTGTGTTTTTCTTTGTCATATTGTTTTAATAGAAGTCCTAATGATTGCTTCATTCTTCTAATCATCCCTTCAGATTCAGGGTCTTTTGCGTTTCCGTTTAATGCCATTCTTAGATGACTTTTTTTGTCAACAAGAAGAATTAAATCTTGATAAGAGTTCTTTTTATGAGAGTTTTTTCCTGTTTCAAGTAAATTAATATTGTTGTGTTTTATATCATAGATAGATTTAGGGTCTCCAGATGCCAAGATCCATAAATTTGCATCATATTTAAGAACATTGTCTTTTAGAATATTTTCCATATTGGATAAATCTTTTACAGGTTTTCCATCTTTATCAACCACAAAAGAGATTAAACGAACTTGGTTGAGTTTTTTTCTGTTTTTTCTTATTTGCTGATATATATGTCTTTCAAGAGGCCAAAATGATAAAGAACAGTCAAATGGACAGCTTTCTTGCAATACAGTGAAAATTACGATAGTGTTTTTAAAATCCTGATCGCTATTTTTCTTACCATTTACATCAATAAACGAATAGGGTTTTATTTTTCCGTAATCATCAAGTTCTTTAAATTTATGATCACAGGATCTACTTCCAACCAAAATAAGGATAATAGCTGGAAAAAAAACCAAAAGAAGAGCGAAAAAAGATTTACGCTTTAGGCTGTTTTTTCTTGAAGACATTTTGTTTACAAGCTAGACAGGATATCTGATGAAGCAAATGCTTCCCATAAACAAATAAATATAAGATATACAATAAACAGTAGGTAAGGTATGATAACCATGCTTTTTAAGCTCTTTTTCTCATCTCCAAGATGCATAAAAACAGCAACGATGTATCCAGCTTTTAAAATTGTCATCATTACAAAAGACCATTTAACAAAAGGCCATGCTCCAGAACCTTGTTTTATGTAAGAACCTAATCCAACTTCAATAAATGTAATTATAGTAAGAAGGGCGGTTACTTTAAATATCTTTTTTCGAATTTCTTTTCCTTTCTCCTCATTGTGATGAGTATGTAAAGAGTATTCAATAATGTCGTCGCGTTCCATAATTAGAAGTTATTAATTAGATATCAAATAAGGTAAAAGAAGGTGAATACAAATACCCACACTAAATCCACAAAATGCCAGTACAATCCAGTTTTTTCTACCATTTCATAATGTCCTCTTTTGTGATAAATTCCTCTCATAACACCAATTAGGATGATAATATTAATTAGGACACCTGAAAAGACATGAAATCCATGGAATCCAGTCACAAAGAAAAAGAAATGAGCGTACTGTTGTGGACCGTATTCATTTTTTGCAGGAAGCCAATTTTCTCCATCTTCAAACCATTTAGCTCCATACGTTACTTTTGATTGTCCACTATACAGCGATGCATAATACATTTCAGTCGCATCTTTTCCTTTGATGACATCTCCAATCTTTCTTTTATTACCAGTCTTTTTAATTATCAGCTCCACATGCTCGTCTTTGGCTTTGTTAACTTTTGCTACAGATCCATCATGAAGGTGTATAATTCCCCCTGAACTAATGTGTCCATTTTCAGCGGCATGCTGAAATGTATGCATTAAATCATCTTTGATTACTTCACCTTTTTTATGATGTGCGCCAGCCGTTAGAACAGTGAAATTTTTGATTTCACCAAATTCTCCATGAACAATAGCTTCGGATCCATCGCTAAGTTCAATTTTTCCAAATTCGGATCCATGAATAAAGTGTGTCCATTCCCATACTTGAGAGAACAGAAAAAATAACCCACCAACAATAGTTGCTATCATCCATTTAACAACTCCTTTTTTGTCCATTCGGTGACCAGCTTCAACAGCAAGAACCATTGTGACAGAGGATACGATAAGAATAAATGTCATTAATGCAACGTATAAAAGAGGGTATCCATGCCCCAAAAAAGGCAAACTGTTAAATGTTTCCTCTCCGATTGGCCATAATTCCGTTTGAACTCCAGACATAGGGTCTGTTATAGCAGCTCTAACAAATCCATATCCAACTAATAAACCACTAAAAGTAAGTGCATCAGAAACTAAGAAAAACCACATCATTAATTTCCCATAACTAGTGGAAAAAGGAGATTCTTTTCCTCCCCACAATGTTTTGGTGTCTAGATTCATTGTTTGTGCCGCCATTTTATAAGATAATATTTATGCAAGTTTAGTGAATATAATTTAAAAACAGGACCAAATAGACCCAAAGAATTCCAAAAAAGTGCCAAAAAAGTGCGCCAAGCCTTAATTTTAAATAATTTCCATTGTCAAACCCTCCTTTGAATGCTTTTATGTTAAGGTTTAAAACATAAAATAAGGAAACGATTATATGTAATAAATGTAGAAAAGTAATCACATATAAATAAGAAGAAGCAGAATCGGCTGTCTCTATAGCTTTTCTTTGAAGAAATTCAGGTAAAGGTTTTTTTCCTCCTTTACGGTATAGTAATCGATTTTTGTAGGTAAGCTCTTCTCCTTTAAAATAAATATGAAAATCTTCTCCTATTTTTCCTTTTACATAAAAATCACCTCTTCCTGCTAAAACATGAAGAGCTAAAAAGTTCAGTTGTTGAAGATCCGTGAATTTCACTTTATTAGTGTCGTTGGAATATAATTCACCATCTCTAAAAGAGAGGTATTCCTTGTTTAGGAGAAGTTTAAATCTTTTGTTTTCAACAAATTTTGTCTTTTTGTTTCTATCAATTTTCTTAAATTGTTGCATAAACTTTTTTAGGTCTGAAAAATCTTCTTCTTTCATTTTTTTCTTACCTAATAAGTAATCATTCCCATCTACATCCACATACTTTTCATCCATCATTATTTCATATCTATCCCCATATCTACCATCGTTTATAAGTATATGGTTTCTAGCTGCATAGATGCCGTTATCAATTAATTCATTGTATCCTCTAAATTGAAAAAGAACAAATAATAATCCCAAGATAAGTGTGCCTAAAATTCCAATTCGAACTCCTTTAGGTTTTTTCTTTTTCGAGCTTTGAATTGAATATTCGATAAAAAAGGTGCTTAAAATAATTAAGCCAGTACTTATCCAAAATGATATAGGGAAAGGGGTTTTTAACCAAAAAGAATCCCCCATGCTAACAATATATGCGGATGTAAGTCCTCCAAAAACCATCACAATGCTGAAAATGGAAACATAGACTAAGTTTTTTTTCATTTTTTCTCTGACTTCAGCAGAAAGTTCATTTTCAAATTTCTTTTTCATAATTAATTAAAGTTTATCAAAAACATATATGAATTGTATTATTGGTAGATAAGCAAAAGAGGCAAACATTAGTTTTTTTGCATCTTTATTCTCACAACTTATAAATAATCTATACGAGTACAAGAAAAACAAGCCGCCTAATATAGATGCAGATATTAGAGTTATTTCCCCACACCAGTCCATTAACCAAGGGAGTAAGCTGAAGGGGATTAATGTGAGAGAGTAAAACATGATTTGAAATGCAGAATCTTTTGATCTGCCTTTTTTTGATGGTAGAAGTGAAAAACCAGCTTTTTGATAATCTTCATATGCAACCCATGCAATTGCCCAAAAATGAGGAAATTGCCATGTGAATTGAACAAAAAACAAGACTCCTGGGAGTAAGCCGAATTGATTTGTATGAGCAATTGCTCCAAGCATAGGGGGGACAGCTCCTGGGAATGCCCCAATTAAGACAGACCATGGAGTATGTTTCTTAAGAGGTGTATATAAAAATACATAAGAAAAAAAAGATAATAAGCCCAATATAAATGAATGAATATTAATTTGATATAAAAGAATAAGACCTATAAAAAAACAAAAAACAACAATAATATATGCCTCGGTTAGATTCATTTTTTTTGTTGGCAATGGGCGGTTTTTGGTTCGATCCATTAGCTTGTCAAGTTCTTTTTCCCATATCTGGTTCGCTCCATTTGATGCAGCAGTAATAAAAAAGCCTCCAACTAATAAATAACTTAAAATAATATAATTATCTCCTCCGGCAAAAAGATATCCGGAAAGTGCGGAAACAAGAACCAGAATAGATAACCTGAGTTTAATAAAGCTTGTATAGGCACTAATTTTAAGCATTTTTTTCTGCTTCTTGAGTCTGTTTAAAATAAATGGAATGCAAATTTAAGAAAACTCGATAAGTAATGCGACAAATAAGAATTGATTAATATCATTTATTAAACAAAAAACCAAATTAGCCATGATTATAACATTGTTTTTTGTTTAACATTTTATTTAATTTTGCCCCCATAAAATTTGCAATGATTAAGACAGATATTATTATAATAGGAGCTGGGCCTGTTGGCTTGTTTACAGTTTTTGAAGCAGGACTTTTAAAGTTAAGGTGTCATTTGATTGATTCATTACCACAACCAGGAGGTCAATGTTCGGAGATATACCCCAAAAAACCGATATATGATATCCCTGGTTTTCCAAGTATATTGGCAGGAGATTTAATTGATAATTTATTAAAGCAAGCAGAGCCATTTAAACCAGGTTTTACGCTTGGTGAAGCAGCAATAAGCATCGATAAAACAGAAGATAGCCAATTTGTAGTCACAACAGTTAAAGGAACAAAGCATATAGCTCCAGTTGTTATGATTGCTGGAGGTTTAGGAGTTTTTCAACCCAGAAAACCTCCAATATCAAATTTGTCTGATTTTGAAGAAAAAGGAGTGGATTATATCATTAAAGATCCGGAAGTTTATAGGGGGAAAAAATGTTTGATTGCCGGAGGAGGAGATTCTGCTCTTGACTGGGCTATTTTCCTTGTGAAAAAAAATATAGCAAAAGAAGTTTCTTTGGTTCATAGAAGTAGTTCATTTCGTAGCCACCTTGATTCTGTCCAACAAATTATAAATCTTGCAGAAAAAGGAAAGATCAATTTAATTACAGAAGCTGAAGTGATTGGATTAAAAGGTTCTGATAAACTTGAAAAAGTTGTTATTAAACATAAAACTACCGGAGAGTCAGAAAAAGACGTTGATAGTTTTATTCCTCTTTTTGGTTTAAAACCTACTTTGGGCCCTATAGCTGATTGGAATCTGGAAATTGAAAAAAATGCAATCAAAGTAGACACAAAGGATTACTCTACTAATATTCCGGGTATTTATGCTATTGGAGATGTAAATACATATACTAATAAATTAAAACTTATTTTGTGTGGATTTCATGAGGGCACATTAGCAGTTCAGTCGGCATTTTCACGGATTCATCCTGAAAAAAGAAATATTTTAAAATACACCACAGTTAATGGAGTTCAGACATTCTAGCTATGGATCTGATTTTTGCTTCTCAAAATCAAAGTAAAGTCACAGAGCTTAAAACCATTTTGCCTAATCAAATTCAGGTTAAATCTCTTTTGGATATTGGTTTTATTGATGATATTGAAGAACATGCACAAACTATCGAGGGGAATTCACTCATAAAAGCAAAGTATATTTACGAAAGGTTTAAAGTTAATTGTTTATCTGATGACACTGGTCTTGAAGTAGAAGCATTAGATGGCCAACCGGGTGTTTTATCTGCAAGGTTTGCTGGAAAAGAAGCTTCTTCAACAGATAATATTGATAAATTACTCTTCCTATTAAGAGGGCATAAAAATAGAAAAGCACGATTTAAAACAGTAATGACATTAATCTTAAATGGTGAAGTTCACCAATTTGAGGGACTTGTATTCGGTTCAATATCCTATAAAGAGATAGGAGGTAATGGTTTTGGTTATGATTCTATCTTTATCCCTGATGGATGGAGTTTGAGCTTTGCACAAATGAAAGCAATAGAAAAAAACAAGATAAGTCATCGTTATTTAGCCTTAAATAAGGTTTGTGATTTTATTTCAAGAATTGCTTAAAACTTGTTCAATAACTTTCGGGAAATTTTTGTGTTCAAGAATTTGTATTTTCTTTTGGATTGTTTCTAAAGTTTCTCCTTTTTCAATCGAAAACTTAAATTGCGCAATTATTTTTCCTTTATCAAACTCTTCGTTTACATAATGAATACTGATTCCACTTTCTTTTTCATTTGCACTTAATACGGCATTATGTACATGAGATCCATACATTCCTTTCCCTCCATATTTTGGAAGTAAAGAAGGATGTAGGTTGATTATTTTATTAGGAAAATAGCTTATAAAAGCGGGTGGTATTTTTTTTAAATATCCAGCAAGTATAATATAATCAATTTCTGCTTTTGAAATTTTTGAAATTAAATAGGAAGTGTTTGTTATTTTTTTATTGTCAAGAATTTGGAAATCTACATTAAAATTTTTGCATTTTAATTTTATTGGCTCATTAATTTTGTTGGAAAATATTTTTTCAACCTTAATTTTTTGATTCTGATTAAAGTATTTCATTATTTCAAAGGCGTTTGATCCGGTACCAGAAATAAGAATTGCTATTTTTTTAGGAGTTTTCACAGGTGCAAAGGTAGAAAAATGATCAAAACAGTATTTTAAAATATTTCAAAAAAAATAAGTTTTTATCTATTTACCCCTTCATTATTAGATAATTATGAAAAAAAATCACGTTATTATCAATAATAATTTTGATTTTTAATTCTTTGTCATTTTCTTTGCATTCTTAAAACCTTTAAAAATTTAAAGATGTCAGATATCAGTTCTAAAGTAATTTCAATTATAGTTGATAAACTAAATGTTGAAGAAAGTGAGGTAACTAACGAAGCAAGCTTCACCAATGATCTTGGTGCAGATTCATTAGATACCGTTGAATTAATAATGGAATTCGAAAAAGAATTCAATATCGCAATTCCAGACGATCAGGCTGAAAACATTCAAACTGTTGGTGATGCTATTTCTTATATTGAGAAAAGTCAATCATAATTTAAACAATTAATTTAACAGTCCATCATACTAAATGGAATTAAAACGAGTAGTTGTAACCGGTCTTGGTGCATTAACACCAATAGGTAATACATTAGATGATTATTGGAGCGCTCTTCTAGAAGGCAAAAGTGGGGCGGCTACAATTACTCAGTTTGATGCTGAATTGTTTAAAACTCAATTTGCTTGTGAGGTTAAGAATTTTAATGTCACCGATCATATTGATCGTAAAGAAGCAAGGAAATTAGATCAGTTTTCGCAGTACGCTCTTGTTACTGCTAAAGAAGCGGTTGAAGATAGCAGTATTTTAGATTCATCTCCTAATCTAGACAGAATTGGAGTAATTTGGGGATCCGGAATTGGTGGTCTTAAAACTTTTCAAGACGAAGCTAAAAATTTCTTTGCTGGAGATGGAACACCTCGTTTTAATCCATTTTTTATTCCTAAAATGATTGCGGATATTGCTGCTGGTCATATTTCTATTAAATATGGTTTTCGAGGACCAAATTATGTCACTGTATCTGCATGTGCATCTTCCACAAATGCAATTATTGACTCATTTAATTTAATTAGATTAGGAAAAGCAGATGCAATTGTTACAGGAGGTTCTGAAGCTGGTGTTAACGAAATGGGTATGGGAGGATTTAATGCTTTAAGAGCCCTATCAACTAGAAATGATTCCCCTGAAACAGCGTCTAGACCTTTTGATGTAGATAGAGATGGATTTGTTTTGGGAGAAGGTGGTGGCTGTTTAATATTAGAAGAATACAATCACGCTATTCAAAGAGGTGCAAAAATTTATGCTGAAGTTATAGGTGGTGGAATGTCTGGTGATGCTCATCATATGACTGCTCCACACCCTGAAGGACTTGGAGCAATAAATACAATGAAAGCAGCAATTGAAGATGCTGAGATCACTCCCAATGATATTGATTATATAAATGTTCATGGAACATCAACACCTTTAGGAGACATTGCTGAAGTGAAAGCAATAAAAGGAGTTTTTGGGGAGCATTCTTATGATTTAAATATCAGTTCAACCAAGTCAATGACAGGTCATTTACTGGGTGCTGCAGGTGCAATTGAAGCAATAGCTTGTATTATGTCAGTTAAACATGATGTTGTTCCTCCAACAATTAATCATTTTACTGATGATCCAGAATTAGATTCAAAACTTAATTTCACCTTCAATAAATGTGAAAAAAGAACAGTGAATGTTGCTCTTTCAAACACATTTGGTTTTGGCGGTCATAACACAAGTGTTATAGTCAAAAAATTCAAAGGATAATTGCCTTTTAAAATAATAATTTCTGGCTTTACTCTTAATAAAGAAGAAAAACGTATATATAGTTTTATAAAACGGAATTTCTTTTATCGCCCTAAGAATATGTCTTTGTTTATGGAGGCATTATGCCATAAGTCCAAAGCAAAGAAAATTAATATTAATTCTAATGAACGATTAGAATATCTTGGAGATGCAATTTTAGATGCGATTGTGGCCGATTTTTTATTTCTTGAATTCCCTAACAGCGATGAGGGTCAGTTAACAAGAATAAAAGCAAAGATTGTAAATAGGGCATCATTGTCAATGATTGGTGGTGAAATGGAGATTAGAAAAGTTTTAATTTATGATAGCTCTAGGCCTATAAACCTATCATCTCTTGAAGGGAATGCTTTGGAAGCAATTATTGGAGCGATTTTTTTAGATGGGGGCTTTGTTAGAACAAAAAAAATTATTTTAAAAATTATTAAATCTCATTATGGTGATTTTACTGCAGTTTTAAAACAAGAAATTGATTTTAAATCCAAACTTCATATTTGGTGCCAAAAAAATAGACTTCATTTAGAGTATAGATTACAATCTGAAGAAAAAAAAGGAGAAAAATGGGAATATTTTATGGAAGTTTTTATTGACAATAAACCCTATGGAAAGGGGCAGGGTTCGACAAAGAAATCGGCAGAGCAAGAAGCTTCAAAAGAAACTCTTGAATTAATAGGGGAGTTTTAAAAATATTCCGTTTATTTGTAATATAATTTTATCAATTATGAATTCAACAAGCTTTTTTTACGCGTTAGGAGATTTTTTTCAATGGACCTTTGGGATTTTTGAAATTATTGGTAATTCATTTAATTTATTTGTATTAGCCTCTGGTTTTTTTGGTTTTCTTTATTGGATGAGCCTACAAAATCGTTTTAATAATCAAGCAAAAAAGGATTCATCAAAGATAAAATGAATTAAGTTGGCAACTATGATGTAGTTAAGCCGTCTTATATCAAATTATCTTTTTAAATGAATTTACGCTTATCTATCCTTTTTATAGCACTTTATTCATCAGCTGTTTTTTCACAAAACACAGGCGATTGTTCTGGAGCAGTTAACATTTGTACGAATGCAAACTTTCAGATAACTCCAAATGGTTTTGGCGCTATAGATGAACTAAATGGGAATGTATCTAATCCTTCCACTAATCCAGCATCAGGAAATTCAGGATGTTTACTTTCAGGAGAGTTGAACAGTACATGGATGATTATAAATATTGCAACTTCAGGGACATTGGAATTTTCTTTTGGACAGGATAATGGAGTAGGTTGTTTAGATTGGATTATGTGGTTGTATAGCCCTACTGCTTGTGCAGATATTTTTAATAATACACTTGCTCCAGTTCGTTGTAACTGGAATGGGATGTGTGAGTCTTTTACCGGTATTGCTGATCCACTTCCACCTGGAGGAGAAGCTAGTAATTTTGAACCTGAAATAAATGTTTTGGCGGGACAACAATACCTTGTGTGTCTTTCGAATTATAGTTCTCAAACAACGACTGTTCCATTAGATTTCTTTGGTACTGCATCCGTTAGTTGCACCACTGTTATTCCAATTACAGTTAATAATGGAACTATATGTCCGGGAGATAGCATTACCTTGACTGCTAGTGGAGCAACTACTTATATTTGGTCTCCAGGAAATCAAACTACTGCTTCTATAACAGTTTCGCCAGCTACAACTACCATATATACTGTTACTGGAACAAATGCCAGTGGATCAGGAACAGCAGACGCAACAGTTACCGTATTAAGTCCCAATGATCCATTATGTGGTTGTACAGTAACAGCTTCTAGTACCTCTCCTGTTTGTGATGGACAATCTTTTGATTTGAATGCATCAGCAATAAGCGGTGCAACATATAATTGGTCTGGTCCTAATTCATTTTCAGCTACCGGGCAATCGGTAACAGGAATTTCTTCATTTTCTACAGGAACCTATACTTTTACTTTAGATGTTATTGATGCTAATGGAAATACTTGTTCGGCAACTACAGATGTGGTAATTAATTCCTTGCCCGTCATTAATGCTGGTCCTGATACAACTGTTTGCTATAATGATTCTTATGTTTTAAATGCAACAGGAGCAACTAGTTATAATTGGACAGGTGGGGTGCAGAATGGCATGCCTTTTACAGTTCTTAGTTCTGCTACATATACTGTAACAGGAACAGATCAAAATAATTGTCAGGGGACAGATCAGGTTGATATAAATATGGCTATTGCGTCAGAACCTTCTATAACTCCAAATGAAACTGTTGGATGCATTCCATTTCAAGTTACTTTTTCTAATCAAACTCCTGATGCTCAGAATTGTTTTTGGACTTTTGGTAATAGCCAAACAGCTAATGGATGTGGAGATCAAATAATGACTTATGATACAGAAGGATGTTTTGATGTAACTCTTATGGTAGAAAATAGCTTTGGTTGTGACACTTCGGTTACATTTCCTTCTATTGTATGTACAGAAACAGCTACCGCTTCTTTTTATGCAACACCTTCTATTATTGGTTCAAGCAATCAGACGGTTAGTTTTTATAATTTATCTGAAAATGCAACTACTTATTTATGGGATTTTGGTGATGCATCCTCAAACTCAACACTTTTTGAACCCACACATGATTATCCAACTGGTCAGGGACAGGGTTTTTTATCAACATTAATTGCATATTCCTCAGCAGGATGTTCTGATACGGCAACTTTTGTAATTAATTATGAAGAACAATTGATATTTTATGTTCCAAATGCTTTTACACCTGATAGAGATGAGTTTAATCAGGTGTTTAAACCAATTTTTCACTCAGGGTTTGATAAATTGAGTTTTCATATGCAGATTTTTAATCGTTGGGGAGAGCTCGTATGGGAGTCCTATGATGTAAATGTTGGTTGGGATGGATCTTTTGAAAAGAATGGCGTGGATTCTCAACAAGGCACCTATACTTGGATAATAAGTTTTAAACCAAAAAACACCGTTGATAAAACTAAAATAACGGGTAGTGTTCTGCTAATGCGATAACACTTTATGATTTATGACATCTAGTATTTTTTCTTGTCTTTTTTCAACTGTTCCTTCTAGGACTATGTAGTTGATATTTTTTTTATTTAATTCTGAGACATAGAGTTTAAATAATTTATTTCTTTCATCTTTAGATTCTCTTAATTTATCAAATTCCCATGGAATATCAGGTTTACATAAAAAATAAAAATCAAATTGCTGATTTAACCATTCTTGTTCAATAAATTCACAACAGGTATTAAATTTCCATTTAGACCAGATTTTAAGTACTAAAAAATCGGTATCCATAACCAATGTGGATTTATGCGTATTTTCTTGCCATTTTTTTTTTTGTTTTCTACCAATGATTTCAATATCCTTGAGAGAATAGGATTTATTTTTAACCGATAAGTGTTCTCTAGCATATTCCAAACATAGATGACCATTTAATTTGTTAGCTGTCCAGTTGGAGAGTGTTGATTTCCCACTACATTCTGGACCACTAAATATAATTTTCATTATTAATATTGATTAATAAAAAAGATGTTTTTTTGAACTATTTTTCCACCCTGCACGAGACTCATATTTTACAAAATATACCTTTAGG
>Ga0163108_10000135_pt1 | contig 53614 bp, 42 predicted proteins | sample Fk1155metaG_FD_109644 | JGI IMG/M metagenome (GOLD analysis project Ga0163108, IMG submission 109644) | Marine microbial communities from the Central Pacific Ocean - Fk160115 155m metaG | ecosystem: Environmental > Aquatic > Marine > Oceanic > Photic zone | place: The Central Pacific Ocean...
ACGACGGGTCGAACCCACTGACACCGACGTGACCACGACCAATCCAGGTCAACCTGTAGCCCAGCCCGCGGCCAAGCCCGCTGCCGGTGCCAATCCCTTCGGTGGCGCTCCTGCAGCCAAACCAGCTGCCGGTGCCAATCCCTTCGGTGGCGCTCCTGCAGCCAAACCAGCTGCCGGTGCCAATCCCTTCGGTGGTGCTCCTGCAGCCAAGCCCGCTGCCGGTGCCAACCCCTTCGGTGGTACTCCTGCAGCCAAGCCCGCTGCCGGTGCCAACCCCTTCGGTGGTGCTCCCGCTGGTCCGGAAAACGAGGCCAAGCCCGCTGCCAATCCTTTCGGTGATGCTCCCGCAGCCAAACCCGCTCCCGCAGATGGTGCCAAGAAAAGCGGCGGCGCTTTTGGTGCTCTCTTCCGAGCGGTCAGCAAGTCGATTCCGGGTGGCGATGCACCGGTACTGAAAAGTGTCGCCAGGCAGAAAGAACCGGCAGTGGAAGAAAACGAAGAAGCTCCGGCCAAACCAGCAGCCAATCCGTTTGGTGCTGCTCCCGGTGCCAAGCCAGCACCCGTTCCTCCAGAACCCATACCCGCCAAGCCAGCAGCTAATCCGTTTGGTGATGCTCCCGGTGCCAAGCCAGCACCCGCCAAACCAGCAGCGAATCCTTTTGGAGCTCCCTAGGACCGATCAATCTTCGACAGCCCAGCCAGCAATGGATGGGCTGTTTTTATGCGCCTGGACCCACTGGAACATGGGCAACTGCCCTGTCCACAGGCTAGCCCGTCATTATTTCTACGGTCTCTCTCTCCTTGTTGGCCATGTTAGTTTCCGTCACAATTCTTGTTGACGTTATTAATCACGGTCGAAGTCAGCAGAGGAGTTTCACCCCATGTCTTTCTTGAATTCCACCCTCCCGATCTCACGAAGAGCCTTGCTCCTCGGATTAGGATTCTTCCTCTCCCTGACCTCCTCCCTGGCAACGGCCGCCCGGGCCGCAGACAGCCGCCCCAATATCCTGTTCATCATGTCGGATGATCATGGTTACCAGGCCATGAGCTGCTACGGCAGCAAGGTCAACAAGACACCGAACCTGGATCGAATTGCCCGCGAGGGAATGCGATTCGATCGTTGCTTCGTAACCAATTCCATTTGTGGTCCTGCCCGGGCAGTCATCCTGACGGGCAAGTACAGTCACCTCAATGGCTTTGAACAGAACGGTCGCACGTTCAATGGCAAGCAACAGACGGTCGCCAAGCTGCTACAAAAAACAGGCTACCAGACAGCCGTGGTCGGCAAGTGGCATCTGCGCAGTGATCCCACCGGATTTGATCACTACCACGTGCTGCAGGGCCAAGGACCTTACTACAACCCGGCCATGAAAACCCCCACCGGGATCGTTCAACATACGGGTTACACGACTGAAATCATCACGGACGAAGCTCTCAAGTGGCTCAAGAACGGGCGTGACAAGGAAAAACCGTTCTACCTCATGTACCAGCACAAGGCACCTCACCGTAACTGGCAACCAGGTCCCAAGTACCTGGATCGCTACAACGATGTCACGCTGCCTGAACCGGCCACGCTGTTTGATGACTACAACGGCCGCACCAGCGCTGCCAGTACCCAGACCATGACGATCAAGCAGCACCTGAACGCCAACGATCTGAAACTGACGCCGCAGCGCGGACTGACCGATGAACAACGGGCCGCCTGGGATAAATCCTATGGACCCAAGAACAAGGAATTCGAGGCTGCCAACCTGGAAGGTTCCGATCTGATCCGCTGGAAATACCAGCGTTACGTGAAAGATTACCTACGCTGCATCGATGCCGTTGACGACAACGTGGGCCGCGTCCTCGATTACCTGGAAGACGCGGGCCTGGCTGACAATACCGTCGTGTTTTACACCTCGGACCAGGGTTGGTACCTGGGTGAGCATGGCTGGTTCGACAAACGCTGGATGTACGAGGAATCCTTCCGCACCCCGTTGCTGGTCCGCTGGCCTGGCAAGGTGAAGGCGGGCAGCATCAACCAGGACATGGTCATGAACCTCGACTTTGCCGAGACCTTCCTGGACATTGCCGGCGCCGAGATTCCCGCCGACATGCAGGGCAAGAGCATCACGAATGTCCTGGCTGGCAAGACACCTGCCGATTGGCGTAAATCCGTTTACTACCATTACTACGAATTCCCGGGCGCCCACAGTGTCCAGCGACATTACGGTGTCCGTACCGATCGCTACAAGTTGATTCACTTCTACCAGAAAGAGGAATGGGAACTGTTCGATCTCGAAAAAGATCCAAGCGAATTGACCAGTTTCTACGGTCGACCCGAGTATGCTGATGTGCAGAAGGAACTGGAAGCCGAACTCAAGCGACTGCAACAACAGTACAAGGATGATGGTACCGTTGAAAAATTCGGCATCTCGTCCCGCCGCAAGGTGAAACGCAAGCTGGCACACCAGTTTGATTTTTCCAATGCTGCAACTGCCAAGCTAACCAAGCAACCCATTGTCGACGGCCAGTCTGGAAAGGCACTCAAGCTGGATGGCAGTGGACCCGCTTTTTCAATGCCCAGCAGCCCCCAGTTGGATCCATCCGGTATCCCGCTAACCGTGGGTGCCTGGTGTAAACCCGCCAACGGAAATGGTGTCCTGGTCGCCCAGGGGGGGATTAGCCAGGGTTACAGCCTGTACCTGAAAGACGGTCTACCCGTCTTTGCCCTGCGTGCCGGCATGCAGCTCAAAAAAGTTACCGGACCCAAGCTGGAAAACGACCAGTGGACGCATGTTGCAGTCACGCTGGACCAGGAGGGTGTTGCCCAGATCCTGGTCAACGGCAAGCCCGTCGGGAAAGCGACCAAGGTCGGCCTGATCGGCAGTCGGCCGGCAGATGGTCTCAGCGTGGGTGCTGATTCCGGATCCTTCGTCGGCGAATACCAAGACGCTTTCGCCTTCGAGGGTCAGCTGGAAGATGTACGAATCTACTGGGGTACGATCCAGCGAATGGCTCTCAAGAAATGGGCAACACCCTGATCGCCTAGGGCAGCTCTAGAACTTGAGGGAGAGCCGCCAGACGTACCACAAGAGGATGGCAAAACAGCCGCCGATGACCAGCACGGGCGTGATCAACGGCCACTTGCGGACCCGCACCCCGGTAATCGGGGCACCGCAATGAGGACACTTGCGAGGCAGCGGACGACGCAGGTCTCCACCACAGGCACAACGAACGCGTTGTCGGGGAGCCATCGTTCCATCACCTCATCAGTAAGTATCGCAGTAAAAACACCACCGTAAAATCAGCGTCCTGCAAATGCCTGGCGGACTGCTCGGCGTGTCTTTTCCAGGCCTATACGGGCCACCTTCAAAGCATCCTGTTTCCAGTATTCTCGGTTGAATAATTCCAGGGAAAGCATGCCACGAAAACCGCTGGCATATACGTCCCGGAAAATCTGGTTCAAGGGAGCAACCCCATCACCCGGATACACGCGATCCGCATCACCGATCGTTTCACGGGGTGGCTGGGCCGGGTAATCGTTGACATGAAACACGTGAATCCGCTGGCCGTTGACCAACTTCAAACCATGGAAATCCGAACCGCCCTTGTAGATGTGGTACACATCCGGCAACAGGCAGGCATCCGCATGACCACTCTCCACCGCCACGAACATCAATTCACCTAACCGACTCAGCGACTTGGAAAAACCCCACAATTCCACCTGGGGCGTGATCCCGATGCCTCGACCCACCTCCAGCAAGGCATGGTAACGCTTGGCCGCTGCAAACAGGTCCAGGTCTGTTTGATTGGTCGCACCCACCGGTGGTGCTGCAATGCGGATACCACCGATCTGTTTCAACAGTCCCATGTCACGCTTGGCATCTTCCAGCCCCTTGGCTCGTTCCTTGGGATCATCCACAATCCAGCGAGCGAAGCCAATCGCACTCTCCACCGTCACGTTGGCATCGGCCAGCTGCTTCTTGATGTCAGCCAGGCTACCACCCGCTTCCTGGTAAGCCTGGATATCTCGCATCCAGGGCTCAATCGCATGGTACCCACTGTCGATGACCAGTTGCACCTGTTGTTTCAGATCCAGTTTTTGACCGCGCACCGTGCTGGTATTGAAACAGTAGCCGAACGGTTCGTCCCGGGGACGTTCCACCACCCGCTTCTCAGCCCCCTTCACGCCCGGTAACGAGAGGGAAGATCCCACCACCCCGGTAGCCGCCAGGGCAGTCGCAGATGCAATAAATGTACGACGGTCAAGTTGAGCCATGTTTTTTTCCTTCTCTCAAGTGAGGCCGGTCATTACGGGCGACCACGATGGTTGCCTGACCATCCATGATTTCCGTGGCTTCACTATAGAACCGCTAGTTTTCAGCTGTCAAGGAAGCCGGCGGGGCCAACCGTAAGACCTTACCCGGGTTCATCAGGTTGTCTGGATCCAGCGCCTGCTTGATACGATGCATCATGAGAACCGAATTACCACACTCGTCCACCAGCGACGATTGTTTCCCCAGGCCAATCCCATGTTCCCCAGTACAGGTACCGCCCGCTTCCAACGCCCGCTGGATTAACCAACTATTCAGCTGCTGAGCCATTGCCAGTTCCTGCTGACTACCTGGATCGACCACCAGGACCACGTGAAAATTACCGTCACCCACGTGCCCAAACAGGGGCGCTGGGACACTGACTGATTCCAGTGCCTGCTGGGTATCCGCAATACACTGGGCCAGCTGGGAAATAGGAACGCAAACATCTGTTACGTACGCCACGGCATCCTTCCGCAAGGCCAGGCACGCATAGTAAGCATCGTAACGAGCCTGCCAGAGCCGTTCACGCTGCGCAACATCCGTTGCCCACTGGAAACCAAGACCTCCGTGACGTCCGGCAATCTGCTCCGCCTGCTCGGCCTGCTCAGCCACATGACTCGTGCTGCCCTGAAATTCCAGGCACAGCGTCGGGGCCAACTCGTACTGCAGACCGGAATATTGATTCACAGCAGCGATCAATGTCTCGTCCAGCAACTCCATGCGGGCCACGGGAATTCCCTGGCCCAGCAATTCGATCGCCGTGTCAACTGCCGACTTGATATCCTGGAAATGACAAATCGCTGATGAAATCGCAGCGGGTATCGGGTGCAGCCGCAGGGTGAGTTCCGTGATAATACCCAGGGTCCCTTCCGAACCCACCAGTAACCGCGTCAGGTCATAGCCGGCCGCAGACTTCCTCGCGCGACTTCCTGTGCGCACCAGGCTGCCATCGGCCAGGACCGCCGTCAGTCCCAGCACATTCTCGCGCATCGTCCCGTAACGAACCGCCGCACTGCCCGAAGCACGCGTCGCCGCCATCCCGCCCAATGATGCATCCGCACCTGGATCGACTGGGAAATGTAACCCTGTCTGCTGATCCTGCAACACCTGGTTCAGTTGCAGTCGTGTGACACCCGGCTGAACCGTTACATCAGCATCCGGACAACTGATTCGCAGAACCTGGTTCATGCGGCGCAAATCAATACTGATACCGCCGTGACTGGCCACCACACCTCCCTCGACTCCCGTGGCCGTTCCGTAGGGAATCATGGGAACCTGGAACCGGCTACAAATCCGGACGATTTCCACCACTTCATCCTCGTCCTGGGGAAACACGACACCATCGGGAGCCGCCGGTGTATGACGAGACACATCGATGGCATGTTCCTGAAGAACCTGCGGTGACGTATCGCAACGACCGTCCAGCGTACTGCGCAGGGCAGCCAGTGCCTGGTCCATTCGCAATTCTTCTGGTCTACCCAAGAAAATCTCCCCCATAAACGTTTCACCCTTCCCCGTAAGAATAAGGGAACCAGGGCCAGGGAACCAGAGCCACGAGGGTTGTTCACCGCAGTCGACCCAAATGATTGAATTCCCCTCTTCGCTGCGGTACGATGCGCAGCGGTTTTGTGTTGCTGGTCGTCCTTTTTTCGAGGGAGTTGCTCATCATGGCCCAGGCTGGAATCAATCGTCGTCGTTTCATGGGGGCCGTCGGGGTCATGACCGGCACCGTGGCCATTAGTCGGGCAGCTCCTTCTCCTAATGAACAGGTGGGAATCGCCGTGCTCGGATGCGGACGGGGAGCCAACCTGGCTTCCTGGTTTGCACGGCTGCAGGACAGTCGCGTGGTGGCCATTTGCGATCCGGACCAGAATCGTGCCAGGGCACTCTGTGCCCGGATTGAGAACATCTCCGGTACACGACCTGAAGCCGTGGTCGATTTCAGGCACCTGCTGGATCGTAAGGATATCGATGCGCTGGCGGTAGCCACTCCCGATCACTGGCATTCACCGGTCACCATTCATGCCTGTGTTGCCGGCAAGGACGTGTACGTCGAGAAACCGGTTAGTCACAACATTCGCGAAGGTCGACTGGCTGTCGACGCCGCGCGAAAATATAAACGCATCGTCCAGCACGGTACCCAACTACGATCTGCTCCCCACTACCAAAAGGCCTGGCAGCTTCTGCGAGACGGGGTTATCGGAAAAGTAATGATGGTAAAAGCCATCAACAACCAGCGACGTGGCAGACTAGTCAAACGCGAGAACAGCCCGGTACCCGCGGGCGTTGACTACGACCTCTGGCTTGGTCCCGCCCCGAAACAATCTTTTAATCTCAATCGCTTTCACCATGGCTGGCACTGGCACTGGCAGTATGGGACGGGCGACATCGGTAACGACGGGGTACACCAGATCGACCTCGGACGCTGGGCACTGGATTTAAAATCTCCGCGGGCAGTTTCCTGCAGTGGTGCCAAGCTCGGCTCACGTGGAGACGCCCAGGAAACCCCGGACACGATGGTCGTCACCTGGGAATACGACGACCTCCTGTACGTGTACGAGCAACGGGATTTTACCCCCTACCGTATGCAGTCCCATCGACTGGACAACGACAATATCATCTATGGCGACAAGGGATTCATGATGATTGATCGTGATGGTTACCGCGTATTCTACAAGGGCGAAAAGGGCCCGGCCTTCCAGAAGACATGGGTGGACACGCCGGTCCACTACCAGAACTTCGTGGATTGCGTGAAGAACCGACAACAGCAGGACCTGATCGCCGATGTCGAAGAGGGACATCGTTCAGCCCTGCTCTGTCACCTCGGAAACATTTCCTATCGCACCGGCAGGCGACTGGAATTCAACCCCGAGACGGAAACCTTTATCGACGATGAAGAGGCCAACCAGATGCTGGGGCGAAAGTACCGCCAGGGGTACGAGCTGCCAAAAATCTAGCCGGGACCGCAGGTCGCCTACGGGTCACGACTAACCAATTTACGGGCTCGCTGAAAAGCATCTGGCATCGAACGCAACCACGGTGGGTTGGTCTTGGCCACGTTTTCGAGGGCTTCCAGTTGCTCCTCGTAAATCTCCACGACTTCCTTGTCGTTACCCATCTGTAACGCCACGATCATCAACGCCAACTCGATCCGTGCCGAGTACGCCTTGGCCAACTCGTGGTCACGGAGGATATCGAGCAGGTTTCGGCAAAGGTAATACTGACCACCATGAAAGAATTTCTGGGCATAGCCCAACAGGGATTCCACGTTTTGTTGATCCATCAGAATGGCCCGATCAAAGTCATTCCAGGCAAACTCATCTTCGCCAAACAACAACTTGCGTTTTCCCAGCTCCAGATGCCCCCGAGCATCAAACGGCCTGGTTTCCACCGTTAACAACGATCGACGGGCCCATTTTTCCAGCCAGTTCACGCGTCGTCGACCATTCAACAGGTAACGCTTATCCAGTTGATTAAAATGGTTCCGGTAGGCCGTGCGTCGATCATCATCAGTGGGCACAGATTTTCCTTTGATCCACTTCAGGGTTTCCATTCGGTCCCCGATCAACTTGGCAATAAACTGATGGGTTCGAATCGTTGGATGGACATGATCCATGTACTGGTCATACCCGGGCAAACCACCTGGCGTGAGCTTTTCCAGCGCAACTCGAGCGTTCACCAACGGCGTGTTCGTCTCCTTGCTGACCGCCAGCAGGGATTGGTAGGTTTTCTCCAGCATCCGCAGCGGACAGACATCCGTATCCTTGGCACGAATGTAATATTTCGTGGCTTCTTCCGATTCCTCCAGTCGATCCAGGCAACGGGCTACGCGATAGCTCAGCAAGGCATGCCCTGCATCAATGGCTTCCGCTTGCCGGTAGAACTCGAGTGCCTGGCGAGGATCATCTTCATGAAGACTCGCTGTCTCAAACGCCAGCTCCCAGGCCTTGCGCTGATCATCTGTCAACGTGGACAGTAATTCTGATTTAAAGGGTGGACAATCGCGCAGGTTTGATCCCAATCCCACCAGCACCAGCGGTACATCATGTTCACTACATATCTGGACCATGGCCCGCATGGAATGATCAAAATGATGGACCACCTGGCTGCTCCATGCGTCATCCCGGTGATAAGAAGCGTAACCACTCTCGTCATCAAGACGAGCCTTGACTTCATCTTCCATGACAGTTTTCTCGGCATCGCGGGCTTCTTCCAGGTCGGTCCCCGAACGAAGTTGTCTCGCCAAGGTGACCATCCTCAACGAATACAACCACTTGACCAGTCCATTACCGCTCGCACGTGATTTGACATCCTGGTAAGTGCGATCTTCCAGGAACTCGTTGTGCCCGGTTGCTACCACGATCAAGTCGGGATCATAGGCCATGACTTCTTCCGTGATCCGGGCCAGGCGGTAACTGGCATAGGACAGGCCACCACAATTGACTACCTCGTAGTTGCGGCTGGGATCCCGTAATTCCAGTTCTACCTGTAACCAGCGACTGAAAGACGTTTCCGTCGTGTAGGGTCGGCCCCGCACCGTGGAACCACCCAGGCAGAAAACACGGTACATCCCGGCAGGCTTCTTAGCCGCAAATGACTGGGTCCCAAAATAAAGCCGATGCGATCGCGTCGTCTCGTACGTTTGCTGATCCCGTGCCAGGCTAAAAAGCGGATGAGCTCCCCCAAAACCAACAAAGGGATCGACATAACCGGTAGGATCACCCACGTCCACGGTGCGCAGGGTCACTTCCAATAACACAAACGGCAATAAACCAAGTACAATAGCGATTGCAGCAAAAACAAACCGCCGTGACTTTCTCCCCGCTGGCCCGGAAGTCGGCTGATCTTTTGGTGGAGCTGGAGTTGGCATAAAATTAAATCTGCCTCGAAAACAACAAACTAACCGTTAACTGGCCCTCTATCGTCAATCTTTTTTGCGGATCGATAAATCGATGTCAGACAATCATAGTGTAACGGATGCCAATCAAAATAGGGAAGCTGATCCTGCCAAGACAGGCCAGCACCCACCGATGGGACACCGCTCCCTGCTGGCAACGGCAGCAACTCTTCTCTGTCTACTCGCCATTTTTTTTAGCCTCTGGAAAATTGGACAGAATGTGAAGGAGATAGCTGGCACCAGTCAGCAGCAACAGTTCTGGTTGCTATGCCACGCAGGAGCAACCGACCCCGAGCGCAAGGCCGCCTTCATGGAGTTGGTCAAGTCCGGAAACATTGAATGGAAAAGCGCGAACCTACGGAACCTGGACCTCTCCGACCTGGACTTTCCCAGTATCCAGGTACAGAACGCAAATTTTGAAAACAGCAGCCTGGCCGGGGCTAACCTGCCCGATTCCGAGTTATCCCTGAGCCTCTTTCAGCTGGTTGATTTCACGGAAGCCAACGTCTCGTCGAGCAACTTGATCGAGGCCTACCTGCTGAAAGCGATCCTCAACAAAACCAACTTTTACAATACCAACCTGCAGCGAGCCATGATCGAACAGGCCACGGCACACGGGACCAACTTTGAAAAGGCTGATCTAACGGAAGCCCACATGCTCCTGTCAGATTTTAAAAATTGCAATTTTCGCCAGGCCGACATGACCCTTGTAAACCTGGAAGCTGCAACCCTGGAAGGCTGTGATCTTACCGGGGCACAACTCGAAAAAGCTCTGCTCCTCGATGCAGATTTCACGGATAGCAACTGGTGGAGAGCCCAGGGGCTCACCACCAATACGATTGAAGACCTGTTAAGGTCCTTTTCACCATCCGATAATATCAAACCGGAATGGAAAGCCGATTTCAAGGAATGGTTAATCGACTTCACGAGCCTCCAGGACAGCGCCCAGGAAACCAAGCCGCAGCCCTGACACTGGTAATCGCAGGAACTCATGGATCATCAACCTGGTACTCGAGCGCTCGGCAACCTCACACTGGCCACGGTGTGGCTGCTGATGCTACTGGTCAACCCTCTCATGGGCCAACCACCCGAGACTACTTTTTCCCAACTGCTCAGTGCAGAAATGCTGGAAACTTTTCAACGAGTCTGCCGCTACGTTGAAAAGCATCCCGCAGCAGAAGACGTCGACTCTGCCTGCCAGTGGATTTTCCGGACAGCCCTGGATTACCACTTTGAGAACCGGGCGGTTCCACTTGCCACCCAATACCTGCAACGACCTGGAACCGTCAAGTCGGTCAACAAGCTGGCCCAGCAAGTCGTGGTACTTGGGCAAGCGCGACAGGGAAACATGAACGCCGCCCAAAAGAGATTCCAGCAATACCTGAAGGAACAACCCGCCTATACCGCGGAACAGAATATCGATTTTGTCCTCCAGTTTGCCGGCACAGCCCAGTTACAGAAACAATACGCGGTCGCTGCTGAAATCTACGGTAGCACGGCCCGCCGTTTCACGCTCAACCCACAGATCCGAGAACTCTGTGAAAACAAAATCGCCAAGCTGAAACTGATCAATGAACCCGCTCCTCCAATCGCAGCCCTGGATATCACGGGCAAACGGGTGGACCTTGCTAATTATCGTGGAAAAGTACTGCTGATTGATTTCTGGGCCACCAACTGCCCACCCTGCCTGGAAGCCTTGCCCCATGTGAAAAAACTGTATGAGAAATACCATCCACGAGGATTCGAAATCCTCGGCATCAGCCTGGATGTTCACCAGGAAACGGTCGCCTCCTTCCAGCAAAAACGAAAGATACCCTGGCAACTCATGATGCTCGACTCTTCACGGGGATCCCTGCGACAACCCTACAAAATAAGAGCGATTCCCTCCCTCTACCTGGTAAATCGCGAGGGAAAGGTCGTCCAGTTCGACCTTCATGGAGAGAATCTATCTCGAGCCGTGAGGCAAATGCTGGAAAACTCGAATTCACCCTGACACGGATGCCGAAGACTCCCTATAGTATTGCTCATAATATGCATGCGCCACACATCTAAGCCTGGAATTTATATCCATGTCGAGATCCGCATTCCCACGAAGACGCTTCCTGCAAAATGGCTGTGCAGCACTCGGCCTCTCGTTGCCCGAGTTGCTTCGCCTGCGAGAACAAGCATCGGCAAACTACCTGGCCTCGGGTAACACGGGAAAAGCAAAATCCTGCATCGTGCTCTATTGCTGGGGTGGGATGAGTCACCATGAAACCTGGGATCCCAAACCATTGGCACCCCGGGAAGTACGGGGAGAATTTCAACCCATTGCAACCGCCACACCCGGCACCATGGTTTCGGAACACATCCCCCACCTGGCCCGGCAGACAGAACGACTCGCCATCGTCCGTTCGATCCATCACAACAGTTCCGCCCATGGCAAGGGAATGTACTGGAACATGACCGGCCACGCGCCACCCCAGGCAACCACTGCGACCAATATCCCACCCACCCCGGAAGACTGGCCTTCCCTCGGAGCCATGATTTCCAAGTTCCGGGCTGCACCACGTGGAATGCCTCGCTCGGTACGACTACCCTACCCGTTGGTCGACAACGGTACCCTGCAAGCCGGTGAATACGGGGGTTGGATGGGGCAACAATTTGATCCAATCGTGATTCGGACACCAGGAGGAAAACCATTCGGTGGCGTTTCCCGGAGCCTGGGAGCAGCCGAGTTAAACCTTTCCCAGGAAGTGGATCTCACCCGTCTCACGCGACGCAACCATCTTCTCGCGAACCTGGAAATACCACTGCCACCAGAACCTGGTATCAAGCAATTACTTCACTTTCGGCAATTGGCCAGTGACATGTTGCTGAACCCAAAAGTCAAGGTGGCCTTCGACCTGGATAACGAATCTCCCAAAACATTGGAACGCTACGGCAACCACATCGGAGGCCGCAGTATGCTCCTGGCACGGCGCCTGAGCGAGGCCGGGGTTCCGCTGGTCACGGTCTGTTGCGCAGCAGGAGATCTGAATGGGTCTCGTGGGGATCACTGGGATACCCATGGTGACAATTTCAATCGCCTCAAGAACACGATGCTACCCAGTTTTGATCGACCCGCCGCGACCCTGCTGGATGACCTGGCTGATCGTGGACTCCTGGACCACACGCTCGTCGTCATCATGACCGAGTTTGGTCGCACGCCGAAGATCAACGGCGGTGCGGGACGCGATCACTACCCGGGCGTGTATTCCGTGGTACTGGCCGGGGGAGGTATCCAGGGCGGCCAGGTTTATGGCAGCTCTGATCGCAATGGCGCTCATCCGCACAGCGGCGCTTGTAAACCGAACGATCTGCATGCAACGATCTTTACGGCAATGGGAATCCCTCCCCACACGATGCTCTATGATTCTCTCAACCGGCCCTTATCTATTACCGATGGCCGTCCCCTGCCACTCTTCGGATAAGGGCTTTCGCCACGCCAAGTGCGACAGGGAGGCAAGATTGCCCTGCTCAGCAGAAGATGAAAATTCGGTTATAATCAGGGCATCTTCTCTCGACAGGTTCCCAACAATGTCAGATCCATCTCCGCACGATGAATTATTGAGCCAGGCTATCCAGGGCGAGGTCGTCGCCCTGGAACAGTTGCTCTGGTCTCATTACGACCAATTGCAGAGAAGAATCCAGCGCAAGATCCCCGCCGGCATGCGAGGATCACTCACCGCGGAAGACATCCTGCAAACTACCTTCGTCGATGCCTGGAAAAATATCGGCTCGTTTTCACCCGACGGGGAAAATGCCTTCTACCGCTGGCTAGCCACGATTGCCGAGAGAAAACTGACCGATCGTATCCGGGCACAGGCAGCCGCCAAACGCGGCGGCAAACAAGCCCTCGCCGGGGCACACCAGGCAGCCGCCAGTTCCATGATGAACCTCGTCGACGTGGTCGCCGGGGACTGGAGAAGCCCCAGCGGCTCTGTCGCTCACCGTGAGGCCGAACGGATCCTGGCCGTCGCGCTGGGCCATCTCAAGGAAGATTATCGCACGGCGATTTCCATGCGATACCTCCAGGGAAAACCGGTTGCCGAGATCGCCGCCAGGCTGGAACGTACCGAGGGAGCCGTCCACATGATCTGTAATCGATCATTGAAAAAATTGAGAGATGCACTCGGTCGATCTTCCCTTTACCTCAGCAAGGGATCGTAGGAACCAGGAATAGCACCGTGAACGATCGCCACGAAACAATTCGAGAACTGCTGAACCAGCATCGGCAACAGCGCGACAGCGGTACCATCACCGATGAAGACCTGGTCCAGGCGCACCCTGAATTAATGCCGGAGATCCAGGACGAACTACGGAAACTGCGAATCATCGACCAGGCACGTGAGCAGGCAAAGCACCAGGATGTTTCCACTGACGGCGGACTGCGAGACCAACTCTCTACTGAAACTTTCTGTGACAACTCGTCCGATTTATCGGTAGACGCTAGTGTCCCTGATTACGACCTGCTGCGACGCATCGGCAAGGGCGGGTTTGGAGAAGTCTGGTTGGGCAGACACAGGCTTCACGGAGAATACGTCGCCGTGAAACTGGTTCCCAAGCAGCGACTGGTGGAACTGGAAGGGGTCCGGTCCTACAAGCAACAGGCCAAGCAGCACTCGAACCTGGTCCCCATCGAACACGTGGGAGAAACCGATACATGCTACTACTACGTCATGCCATTGGCCGATGACGTCAAGGGTGCTGCCGCACTGCGCTCCCCGGATCATTATGAACCCAAGACCCTGCAATGGTGCCTCGATAACCTGCCACCGATGTCGCCTGAACAGGTCTACGAGTTAGCCCAGCAACTGCTCGACGCCATTACCGACTTGCACGATGTCGGCCTCATGCATGCCGATGTCAAACCGGCTAATGTCATGCAACTGGCAGACCGCTGGAAATTGGGAGACCTGGGCCTGATGACTCGCAGCGAGCAACAAAGTATGGGCCGTGGTACCGTCGCTTTCTGGCCACCCGAGGGAACCACGGGTCCCACCGCGGACCTTTACGCACTGGGAAAAACCCTCTACCTGGCCATCACGCACCAGTCCCTGCAATCCTTCGATGCCTTCGTTGCCGGGACACTGCCCGTCCTGGGTAACCCCACCGTGATCAATCACCTGCGCAAGATCATTCACCGGGCCTGTCACCCTGAATTGGATCAGCGCATCCAGACCGCACGAGAATTCGGTGAACTGCTCAACGCCACACCAGAGCCTATCACGCCAGAGCCCGTCACGTCGGACCCTGTCACGCCAGAATCTTCGCCGGTCCCCGCCCCTGGAACAGATCCCACCACGAGCCGCTGGAAAAAACCAGCCGTACTGGCGGCAGGGTGTCTGCTGGCCATTTGGCTGGTTTACGGAATCATGCAATCCCGGCCAGGTAAAGCTCCCGACGATACTGTCGACGCGGTCCCGTTATCAGGCTGGCCCCTGGAAAATCTGCTCGTCGAGCACCTGCCTGCTGTCGATAAAAACGATGGGGTACCCCTGGGAGCAATCGGTGTCTCTTCGTTCTGGGCAAAACCAGCTGAACAACTGGGAATCCAGGTAAGTCTTGAGAAGCCCGCACGGTTTTTCGTCGTCCAACTCAAGAGCCCTGGCGATATGCACCTGGTCTATCCACCATCTGAGACTGAGAACACCGTCGTACCACCTGCCCAATCCAGGCTGGAACTGCAGTTGCATATTAATGAACCCCCGGCAGACCCCAGGACACCCTATTGCCTGGGAGTGATGCTCGTCATCCTCAATGAACCTCTCACGTTTTCAGAGTGGACCACGACACTGGGCCAGAGCGGGTTTCCCAACTGGCCACCCGTTCGAAGCAAGCACTGCTGGTTTTACCAGGATGGTCAGCCACTATTTGAGGCCCGCAGTCGTGGTACCGGGATAGCCGAAAACGCCATTCTACAACCCCCCGAGGAACTGGCTCACTTCTGTCGTGCTGTCCAGGAAAACAAGGGAACCGCACAGGTGCAACTGGTCACCTTTCCTGTACTCTCCACCCACGTTGGCAGCCGATGACTTTGAAATAAACCCCTTGGTTCAGGCCAGCAAGTCACTGACGACCTTGCCCGGCGACAGCAGGAACGGTCGCCCCTGGCGATCGTGAATATGCGTGCGGGGAGTGATTCCCAGCACGTGATACATCGTCGCCGAAATGTCCCAGGGCGCAATCGGATCACGCAGCGGAAAAGCCGCCTGCCGGTCACTGGCCCCAACCACCACGCCGCGCTTGATGCCACCACCAGCCATCACCAGGGAATAAACATCCGGCCAGTGGTCACGACCGGCATCCTTGTTGATCTTCGGCGTGCGACCAAATTCTCCCAGTGCCAATACCAGCGTGGTATCCAGTAGTCCACGTTGATCCAAATCTTCCAGGAACGCCGACAATCCCTGGTCAAAGGGAGGCAGCAGCTTGTCCTTCAGCGTGGGGTAATTCTTGGCATGTGTGTCCCATTCCTCGCGGTTGGAACGAGCCCAGTTCACCGTCACCAGGGGTACCTCCGCTTCCACCAGGCGACGGGCCAGTAACATCGTTTGACCAAACTGATGGCGACCATAGCGATCGCGCCGGGAATCCGCTTCGATCGAAAGGTCAAAGGCCTGCTGGCTCTGGCGCGATCCCAGTAATCCAAAAGCACGCTGCTTGAGATCCGACATCCCCTGGACATTACCACTAAGTCCCCGCTGCAGGATTTCTCGCTCCATCGACTGGAGTAAACGGTATCGATCTGCCAGTCGCCCGCTGGGAATATCTGTCGGCAACGAGAGTTCAGCAATCTCGAAATCGGACTGGTTCGGATCCTGGGCAACTCGAAAAGGCTCAAACGCCTCCCCCAGGAAACCGGCATTCTGACCGGCCATCGGGGGACGATTCCCCTGGTGCATCACCGGTCCCAGGACCGCCGCACTGGGAACCGGATTCGGAGTCGGTTTCAGGCGTGCCACGGCTGCGCCATAGGTGGGAAAATCATCCTTGCTGGCCGGCGTATTGGTGCCCGGCTTGGGATGCGGATGGCCGGTCAACGCCGTGTACGATGCCGAACCGTGTTCAAAATCACGGTGCGACATGCTGCGTACGATCGTGTACCGGTCCGCAACCTTGCTTAACAAGGGCAAGTGCTCACCGATCTGCGTTCCCGGCACATTGGTTGAAATGGGTTTGAATTCACCACGCACTTCCGCCGGTGCCTGCGGCTTGAGATCCCACAGGTCCTGCTGACCGGGACCACCAAACAGGAAAATCACCACGCACGATTTCGCCTGGCCAAACAATCTCAAGCGATTTTCCGGCGAAGATTCGTTACCACGAGCACTCAATGCACCACCAGACAGGTAGCTCAGACCTGCGTAGTGCAACCATGCGCGTCGTGATAAGGAATCCGTCATCACCGGTACCATTGCTGGAACAATTTAACTGCCGTGCCCCTTCAGAATAACAGCTGGCTCTAATGCGCCCAATGACAGCTACCCAAAAGATAACGATCCCTATACAATCCGTGCTGCAAAAGTGCGGGCCGGACGCAGCAGGAACATTCACCGGAAGGGAGAAGAACCATGAAAACGTACCGATACTGGGCCAAGGCTGCGGAACGAGTTCAGAGCGAGGATCACCCGTGGAATGTGGAGTGTTACGGAGGTTCCGACACCAGTGTGGAAGAAGCGCTGGAGCGGGCCGCAGAACGGGCCCGGGCGGCTGCGGTCGCGATCAGCGAGGGACACGAACCGCAGTTGTACGCGTACGGTGAACGGCCGCTGCGCGAAGAAATTGTCCGCGAAATCGAACTCGACGGAGACATCCCGGCAATTATCACCCGCAATTCCTACGGCGCGCTGATTCTAAATACGGCGAACGTTGCGTTTGCCGACATTGACTATCCCGCTCAGGAGTCCCCCGGCGGTCAGGAGTCCCCCGGCGGTCAGGGATGCCTGGCGGCGCTCTTCGGACTGCTAACCGGTTCCTTGGACCAGGAGGCGCAGGCCGATGAGCTGGATCGGTCGGATCAGGACGAAGTGATTGTGGACCGGGTCCGTCAACTTGTGGAACAGTCGGAGGGACTGGGCGTACGGCTGTACCGGACCAGCAATGGGTTTCGGGTGCTGGTGACAAGCCAGACCTGGGATCCACTGTCGCCGGAAACGATACGGCTGCTGGAAGATTTTGGCAGTGACCCACTGTATGTCACGCTGTGCAGATCGCAGCAGTGCTTTCGCGCACGCCTGACACCTAAGCCTTACCGCTGTGAGATGGAGAATCCTCCGGGACGATTTCCCTGGCCTGATGATGCAGCCGAACAGGCGTTTCGCCGGTGGGAACAGGAGTACGAGCAGGCAACGCAGGGGTATTCCACGTGCGTGTTTATCGGAGCGTTCGGTCATTCCGATGTGGATCCGGTGGCGGAGTTGATCGTGCGGCTGCACGATGGAATTGCCTGTGCTGAAGATGGCCCGATTGCCTGAAGCGTCCCGTCGATGAGGACTTTTTGAGCAGGCATGGGAAGTTGAGATTGACCGGGAAGTACTGATCGGAAACGTGCGGGTGGCGGACCCTGCGATCTGAATTCCTGTGGCACCAAAGAACGGGCCACGCGTGACAGGCTGAAGTCACTCGAATGGTGGGGTGATGCAAACCTAACAACCACCTGCCCGCTACGTCCTACGCTACGGCACCTCGGTCGCGGCTTACCTGTCATTTAATTTTTGAAAGGCACCACGATGCAAAATCGTCAACTTGGCAACAGTGAATTGACCGTCTCGCCCATCTGCCTGGGCACCATGACCTTCGGGGTTCCCGTGGCAGAAGCCGATGCCATCAGCCTGGTCCACCAGGCCCTCGACCTGGGAATTAACTTTGTCGACACGGCCAACGTCTACGAGGGATACGACCGCTTCCTCGGCAGTCCCGGCGGGGTGGCCGAGGAAATCGTAGGCAAAGCACTTGTCGGTCACCGTGACGACGTCGTCCTGGCCACCAAGGTCTGTGCACCGGTCGGTCCAGGACCCGATGACCGTGGACTCTCCGCTGCCCATATCATGCGCGAGGCAGAACGGAGCCTACAACGACTACAAACCGATGTCATCGATCTCTACTGGATCCACTGGCCGGACAAGGAAACACCGCTCGACGAAACCCTTACCGCCATGGACCAACTGGTGCGAGAAGGGAAGGTCCGTTACATTGCCGCCTCGAACTTCAACGCGGCCCGACTTTGTGAATGTCGCTGGATCGCCGATTCCAAGGACCTGGTCCCGGTGGTCGGAAGTCAGATCCCCTACAGCCTGCTGCGTCGCGAGTTCCACCACGACCTGGAATTCTGTGAACGCTTTGAAATTGGCGTGACTCCCTACCAGCCGCTGCAGGGTGGCCTGCTGACCGGAAAATATCAACGTGGACAATCTCCCCCGGACAAGTCACGCGGCGACAAGAAACCACAGTGGCTCTGGGAATTGAATGATGCCCTCTTTGATCAGCTGGAAGCCCTGGAAGCACTGGCCCGTGAAATCGACGTGCCGATGGCCCAGTATGCCCTGGCCTGGGCCCTCCAGCAGCCGGCCATGACCTCGCTGATCGTCGGTTCAACCAGGATCGAGCAGGTACAGGATGCAGTAGCTGCCACCGAAATCCAGATCCCGGCCGCACACCTCGCACAAATTGATGTGATCTGCCCACCCCCCTGGAAACAACCCGATCCCATTCGAGGATAAGACCCCATGACCGGGTTCGAGTCACTACAGGATTTCGGTTTGCCGTTCTGGCTCGACCTGCCACGACCTGGCTTCCCCACGCTGGAACAGGACATGACCGCCGAGGCGGTTGTCATTGGCTCCGGGGTGGCCGGCCTGAAAATAGCACGGCTGCTTGCTCAACAGGGGGTACAGACCATCATCCTGGAAGGGGGCCAGGCCGGGGACGGAGCCTCTTCCCGGAACCAGGGAACCATCAACCACGGACCAGGCCTGTCCTATCTCCAATGTATTGATCGCTATTCACGCGAGGTAGCGCAGCAGCTCTGGCAACTCGGTTTACCAAACCACCAGGCCATCAAGGATCAAATCACCCAGTACCAGATCGATTGTGATTACCAGGTCGACGGCAGCACAACCCTCGTCCGGGAAGACCAGCCAGGCTGGGAAGAACAATTGGCCGCAGATCGCCAGCAATACGAGTTGCTACAGGAAGATGGCTTTGATGTCACCTTCCTCGATCGGCAGCAGGCAATAGAAACTGGCGGCAGTCCTGCCTGTGTCGGTGGTCTGCGCTACAACACGGATGCCCAGCTCCACTCCGGCAAGTACGTCCTGGGCCTGGCCGAGAAACTGGTTCAGTCCTCGCCCGTCACACTGTTTGAAAACGCCCGGGTCACATCGATTACCCGCACAGGGAACCGGTCGCTTGTTAAAACGGCCAACGGCACGATCACGACTCCGCTTGTTTTTCTCTCCACCAATGCGCTGGTACCACAGTTTATTCCCGACTTGCAAACGGCCTTGCGCGCCGAACGGGGCCAAGTGCTGGTCACCGAGCCACTAGCCCAGCGGCCTTGCCGAGGCAGCTTTGGGACGGCACTCGCCTGGTGGCGAGAAATCCTCGAACCAGACGGACGTTTCCGCCTTCTCTTTGGAGGAGGCCGGGAGCGGGATGAGCCGGACAGCCTGTTTCCCCAGTACCAGCAAGATGGCCAGCCCCATCCGTTGCTGGAGCAGGAAGGGTTTCGTCCCTCGCTGGCCCACCAGCAGCGCCTCGACAGCCAACTGGCTCTGCTCTTTCCTCAGTTGGCTGGTGCTCAAATCACTCATCGCTGGGGTGGCCTGCAATCCTTTACGGCCGACTATCTGCCACAAGCGGGCCTGCTCGATGCGGAGCGGAACATTTTTGGGATCGCTGGCTTTGGTGGGCGGGGGAACTGTCATTCGGACGTGGGGGCCCAGTTCCTGATCGCTCGCGCGCTGAAGATCGAAACGGCTTTCTCGAAACAATTCGCAGCGCTGATTGAATCCTTGCTGCAAGTCCGCCGCGAGGGGGCGAATTGGGGTCCCTGGACCAGTGCTTACCCGCAGTAAGCAGTAGCTGTCCCGGCCCGATTTTTTGCGGATTTTCTAGGGTCCAAACCAGTTCTTTTACGGGTCTTGCCAGGATCAGCCTGGACTCTCTTTAGCAACTAAATCATCAGCTGCCAAAAAATAAAAAGATTCCTGTCCGCTTTTCCGCAGCCAGGTCAATCTCTTTTCTGAACGGGAAAGTGAATCCCATAAACAAAAACTCTTAGTCAAAATATAGGAAACGAGAGATGGCCCGCAAACGACGAAAATCACAGCAACAAAAACAAAACCGTACACTCCACACAGAAAAACTTGAGGACCGCATCGTATTTTCAGCGTGTGCTGAGGTTGCCTCTGAGATACACGGGGCCCTTTCGTTTACGGGGAATAATCACCTTTATGTCGCAACCGATTACGACGATCAGATCGTGGTAGATTTCACCAGTGGCGATGCAGGGACGATTAAAAGAACCAGCACAATCAATGGATCACCCGTTGTTGCTCCACCGGTTCATTTCTCTTACGCCAGCCTGACCGCTGTGGCCGTACCAGAACTCAACGATCCTTACCTGCTCATTAAAGGCCTCAAAGGGGACGATACCATAACGATCAACAACAATGGACATGCACCTCGGCTGCCGTTTCAACTGCCTAATCCTCAGAGTTACCCTCAATCAGATTTCGTGAATCACGTCACGGTTTATGGCGGAGAAGGCAAGGATACAATCTTTGGGAGTGGGTGGGCCGATTATCTCAACGGCGGTCCCGGTAAAGATGAAATCTGGGATGGTGGGAACGATGGAGATGGACAAGTCCAGTTGCTCTTGGGTGGGCCCGGTAACGATACCCTAACTGGTGCGCCGGATGGTTGGGAAATCATCTGTGGTGGTTCTGGAGACGACACTATCAGAACAAAGGGCACCGATCCTACTGCCGTCTCCTATGTCTTGGGTGGGCCCGGTAACGACACCATCAAAGGTGGATCTGGATACAACGAAATCTACGGTGGTGCCGGAAGAGACGTCATCAAAGGTGGCCCAGGATACGACTACATCTTCGGTGGTCCCGGAAGAGACGAAATCTGGGGTGGATCAGGCAACGACATAATCTACGGTGGTGCCGCAAAGGATAAAATCTATGGTGGCGATGGCAAAGACGAAATCTTTGGCGGATCCGGAAACGACTCGATATGGGGTGGTGCTGAAGACGACATCATCGAAGGTGGAAACGGGAATGATACGCTCCGTGGCGGTGCCGGAACCGACTCCCTGTATGGACAGCAAGGCAAAGATCGGCTCAACGGAGGTTCTGGAATCGACTATTTATACGGCGGTACGGAACGCGATCAACTCTGGGGAGGTGATGATGCTGTGGTCGATGAACTGTGGGGCCAGGTAGGTAAGGACACGTTCTGGCAACAAACGACCTTGCAGGACAATCTAAACGACCTGCAAGGTGGTATTGATGACCTGAAATGGCACACCGGCAACAAGGAACCCTGGGCCTAACCTGTCACTTGCAGTAACTGAAAAACTCCCCGGGTGAGACGCGGAACGATAAGCCGCCTCCTGCCCGGGGATTTTTCGTTTACCTCGAATACCCACTTCAACTGCGATAGTAAGGTGTGTCGCCCTGGATCGTCACCCGCCAGCCCCGGCGACGATGAGGAAAATAATCCCACAACGCCTGGTGCTGAGCCGAACGGTTGTCCCAGAAAGCGACCGAGCCAACCTGCCACTGGAAGCGACACTGGAACTCGGGCCGCTCCACGTGCTCAAAGAGCGTCTGTAACAGCTGCTCGCTCTCCTGCGCCTCCAACCCCACGATCCGACGTGTAAAGATCCGGTTCACGAAGAGGGCAGGGCGGCCACTGATCGGATGCGTGCGGACCACCGGATGCTCTGCCTGCGGATAAACCTTGTCGGCATCGTCAGGTCCGTCGTAACGGCCCCGGTAATGCTGCTCACCATCGTGCAGCGCAGTCAGTCCAGACAAGTACTGCTGCTGCTCAGCCGGCAGCGCCGCAAAGGCCGCCACCATGTTGGCAAACAGCGTGTCACCTCCGGACGGGGGAACTTCCAGCATCTGCAGGATCGTCCCCAGCGGAGGCTGCGGGTCACAGGAAACATCCGAGTGCCAATCCTCGCCCGCGATATAGGTCGAGTTCTCGTCCGTCAGCAACTCCATCACCTCGGGATGCCCATCAACCAATCGGGGCCAGGCCGGGTGCAAATGCAAATCACCAAAGTAGCTGCCCAGCCGTTTTTGCTGCTCGGCCGTCATCGACTGGTCGCGAAAGAAGAGAACGCCATGCTCGGCCAGGGCAAGTTCCAATGCCTTGACGGTCACCTCGTCCAGCGGCTCGGCCAGGTTGACCCCGCTCACCTCGGCACCGCAGTGAGGCGCCACTTTTTCCAGGACCAACTCCTGTGGAGTTATCACTTGCTCACCACTGTTAAAAACTGAACCAACTATTCCTGAAAATTATCGTTCCGGAAGGAAGCGATCTTGATTGCTTCCCCCTATACTACATCAACAAGCAATCGATGACTCTTATCCAGACCTTTTTTTGGCGACAATCTCATGATCAAGCGAATGCTGTATCTCCCCGTTTGCGTTTTGCTGCTGACCTTCTGTTCAAGCCTGTCGGTGGCACAAGCTCAGTCGCTGGAGACCACCACGCAAGTCGACCCATCCTACCGTTACCGGGTTGTCGCTGAACATAAGGTGGGGACCTGTAACGCGTACGTGTTGGAAATGACATCGCAGACATGGCGCGGTAAACCCTGGAAACACTGGCTCTCGGTACTTGTCCCCCCCAAGGTCACCCACCAGGATGCCGCCGTGCTGTTCATTACCGGCGGCTCCTCGCGCAGCGGACAACCCAAGCCGGATTCTGGTGAAGCGCGACTCATGTCTTACATCGCCACCCTGGCCCAGACGCCAATCGTGATCCTGCAACAGGTTCCCAATCAGCCACTGCAAGGGGATCGTTATGAGGACGACCTGATCGCTCTGACGTTCGACAAGTTCGTCAAGAACGAGGGAGATGACTGGCCCCTGCTGCTGCCCATGGTAGAAAGCGCACGGCGCGCCATGGACGCCACGGCAGCTGTCCTGGAAGCCAAGCAGGGTAAAACCATCAAACGTTTCGTGGTCTCCGGAGCCTCCAAGCGAGGTTGGACGACCTGGCTGACTGCCGCTGCCGACAAACGCGTGGTGGCTATCGCGCCCATGGTGATCGACGTACTGAACATGCAGCCCCAGATGGAACAACAGGTAAAGTCGTATGGTAAGTACAGCCGTATGATCCAGCCTTACCTGGAGTTTGACATCCCCAACCGGATGAAAACAAAACGCGGTCAGTTGCTGACCAATCTTGTGGATCCCTACGCCTACCGCGAAAAACTGACGTTGCCCAAGCTGATCATCCTGGGAACCAACGATCCCTACTGGACGGTGGACGCTTCCAGCCTCTACTTCCCTGGTTTAGTCGGGCCCAAGCACCTCTTTTACCTGGCTAACGCGGGGCACGGACTGGGAGCCCAGATCGCGCCGACCATGGCACACTTTTTCAAGAAATCGCTCGATGGTGAAACCCTCTCCGCCATGAAATGGGAAGTCTCTGCGGACGGAAAATTCCGTGCCAAGTGGAAAGGGGAAGGGGGCAAGGCCAGGCTCTGGAAGGCAACCAGCAAGACACGTGACTTTCGTGAAAGCAGGTGGACCAGTCAGCCACTGGAGGGTGCGAATGCCGTGGTCACCGATGTCCCGGAACCCACCGAGGGCTGGGCCGCCTACTACATCGAGGTCCAGTTTCCGGGGCTACCTGCAATGAAGTACAACATTGCCACCGAGATCCAGGTCTTCCCAAAACGATTCCCCTTCTCGGCTGAAAAGAAATAATCGCTGCGATCCATCCGTTCGACCAACACACCGTTTTCATCAGCGAAAAATCATCTTACGTATTTGCGCCACGTTTTTTTTGACTAGAATCGTGGCATGACATCATGACCTACTCCGAGTAAACGATAGCGAGATCAAGAGCGACTTTCCATGGCCTCATCCCAAACCGAATCACCCTTACGTACCCAGGCCGAGAAGGCCGACAAGTTCAAGTGCTACCAGCTCTCCGTGCAGGATCCGGAACACGAGATCAACTTCTTTACGCAGGTTTACCGGGAGGCCAATGGTCGGAATCCACTTTCGCTGCAGGAAGACTTCTGCGGCACGTTCGCGATTTGCTGCGAATGGGTCAGGTCACATCCCGAGCGCACGGCCGTGGGTGTCGATTTCTGTGGGGAAACCCTGCAATGGGGACAGGACCACAACCTGGTCAAGATCGACCCATCCGAGCAGGAACGCGTCCAGTTGCTGGAACAGGATGTGCGGCAAAAGAACCCGGTCCAGGCTGACGTGTTGGCCGCGCAAAACTTTTCCTTCTGGATTTTCAAGACCCGCAAGGAAGTCATCGAATATTTCCAGGTTGCCCACTCCAACATGAACGAGGGGGGCGTCATGGTGATGGACATGATGGGTGGTGGCGAATGCTACGACGAGGGCCAGGTCGATAAACGGACCATCAAGAAAGGTAAGAACGGTTTCAAGTACCTCTGGAAACAGGAGCGTTTTAACCCGGTAAATTCCGATGCCAGCTTCTCCATCAGTTTCAAGTTCAAGGATGGCAGCAAGCTGAAGCGGGCCTTCGAATACCACTGGCGATTCTGGACCATTCCCGAGGTGCGCGAGATGTTAGAAGAAGCCGGTTTCGGTGAAAGCTATGTCTACTGGGAAGAAGAAGATGAAGATGGCGAGGACACCGGGGTCTGGTCCATCGGGGAAGAAGCTCCCAGCAATCCCAGCTGGATCTGCTACATCGTGGCACGAAAATAGTTACCTGAATCAAATCGACTGCTGCGATTTGACGAAAAAAGCCGCTGCCAACAGCTGGCAACGGCTTTCCGGCAGTGGGCGGTACTGGACTTGAACCAGCGACCTCCACGATGTCAACGTGGCGCTCTAGCCAACTGAGCTAACCGCCCGATTCCAACAGGTGGCACCAGGGCCTCCCATCTTCAGCAAACAATTCTGACTGCGCAGACAAGGAATCGTCAAGTGGGAAGAACGATTTATCCCGTTCTCAAAGCGACTTAGCCTTTTGTACTGTCGATGACGATACTATAATACAGCCGTCGATAAACCCGGAGCAAACACAAGATGTTTTCGATCCACGGACACAACATGCGACTCTGCGATGGGCTGACCCGTCGCGAGATGATGCGCATCGGGGGTCTCAGCCTCGGCGGACTGTCACTGGGTTCACTTCTTCAGAACCAGGCAAACGCAGCAGACCAGTCGGCTAAACACGCACATCTACCTGGTTTTGGTAAAGCCAAATCGGTTATCCTGTTCGGGCTCACCGGTGGTATCCCACAACATGAAACCTGGGACCCTAAGCCGGAAGCCCCGGAAGAAATTCGCGGTGAATTCGGTGTCACGGCCACGAAAACACCCGGGCTGCACGTTGGTGAATTAATGCCCAAGGTCGCCCAACTCACTGACAAGATTGCCGTACTGCGAGCCATGTCCACGGGAGACAACTCTCATTCCTCCAGTGGTTACCAGATGCTGACCGGTATCCCGCATCAACCACTTAGCCGAGAAAGTGGGCCCGTCGGCCCCCCCAATGATTTTCCCAGCATCGGCGCCATGGTACGAGCCCTGAAAAACGATGCCGGCCAGTTGCCATCTGCGATCACCATTCCCGAGCACATCTGGAACGATGGGAACAAACCCTGGCCAGGCCAGGATGCCGGACAACTCGGCAAACAGTACGACCCCTGGCTCATCAAGTGCTATCCCCAGGAGGATCGTTTTGACGTGCCAGGGATGACACTGCCCAACGATGTCAGCCAGGCAAGGCTGGATGGACGCCATTCCCTGCTACAGCGCGTCAGTGAGCAGGCAGCCCAACTGAGCCAGAGCCAGGCAATCCGACAATACGACACCTACACCCAGCAGGCCTTCGATCTACTCGGTGGTAGCAAAGCCCAGAATGCCTTCAACCTCACCCGGGAGTCCAAGAAAACACGCGAACGCTATGGCGACACGCGGTTTAGTCAAAGTTGCCTGCTCAGTCGTCGACTCGTGGAAGCCGGGGTTTCATTGGTTCAAATCAACTGGACCCGCATCAAGAAAGATAACTACGAGAACCAGGGCGGCTGGGATACTCACAAGAAACACAGTTTCTCGCTCAAGCAACACCTGTTGCCGAGCATGGACCAGACATTCAGTGCGCTGGTCGAAGACCTGGACCAGCGAGGCTTGCTCGATGAAACCCTGGTCGTCATGTTCACGGAGTTCGGACATACTCCCAAGTTCAATAAGAATGCCGGGCGCGACCACTGGGGTTCTGCCTTTTCGATTGCATTGGCCGGCGGTGGGGTTCGCGGGGGAACTGTCCTCGGGAAAACCGACAAACAGGCCGCCTTTCCCGTGGATGGCATGGTGCGACCACGCGATTTCATTGCCACGGTCTTCCACCTGCTGGGATATGCACCTCATACGGAAATCCTTGATCCGTTCAATCGACCACTGCCGATCAGTCGCGGCCGCGTGCTGCACGAAATCCTCTAGCAGTTTGGGGTTTCGCCAACAGGCCTTTCCAGCATAATGGAAGGTAACTTCTCGGAGACGCTTTCGTTCGTCCTTTGTACCGGCGACCGTTTCCGAAGTTCCTCGATGAAACGGAATGCAACCCGCCATGCTGACAGTTACCCTTCCTGACGGTTCCCAGAAAGAATACGAACAATCCATGACACCCGGCCTGGTCGCGGCCGATATCGGACCGGGCCTTGCCAAGGCCGCCCTGGCAGCCGAGGTCGATGGAAACGTGGTAGGACTTGACTACCCATTTCCCGCTGACGGCGAAGTCTCGCTGAAAATTTTCACCAACAAGAACGCCGAGGCGTTAGCCGTTCTGCGACACTCGTGTGCCCACATCATGGCCCGTGCGGTGATGCGATTGTTCGATGGCGTTAACCTCGCCTTCGGACCCACAGTCGAAAGCGGTTTTTACTACGATTTTGACCTCGAACACGCTCTTTCCGAGGATGATTTTGCAGCCATCGAAGCCGAGATGAAAAAGATCATCAAGGCCAATGAACCGTTCGAGCGTATTGAACAACCTCGTGACCAGGCCCTGCAGGTCTGCCGAGACCTGGATCAGCAATACAAGGTCGAGCATATCGAAGACGGATTGGCAGATCACGAGACGCTCTCCTTTTACCAGCAGGGAGAATTCGTCGACCTTTGCCGGGGCCCGCACGTTCCCTCGGCTGCGGCCGTGGGTGCCTTCCGCCTGCTCTCGGTCGCCGGAGCTTACTGGAAGGGAGACCAGTCGCGCAAGCAGTTACAGCGCGTTTACGGAACGGCCTTCTTTAACAAGAAGGACCTCGAGGAACACATGCAGCGGATCGACGAGGCCAAGCGCCGTGATCATCGCGTGCTGGGAAAGCAACTGGACCTGTTCACGATCAACCCCGTCGTCGGTTCCGGACTGGTCCTCTGGCAACCCAAGGGAGCGATCGTCCGCAGCATCCTGGAAGCATTCGTAAAAGATGAACTGCAGCAGCGTGGTTACCAACCCGTCTACACGCCGAATATTGGCAAGGTCGACCTGTTCGAGATCTCGGGACACTACCCGTATTACAAGGACAGCATGTTCGCTCCCATCGTGATGGAACAGGATGAACAGTACCTGCTCAAGCCAATGAACTGTCCCATGCATGCCATGATCTATGGCAGCAAGCCGCGCAGCTACCGGGAACTACCGCTACGCCTGGCCGAGTTCGGTACCGTCTACCGTTACGAGCAGTCGGGTGAACTTTCCGGCATGACGCGGGTCCGCGGATTCACCCAGGATGACGCTCACATTTTCTGCCGCAGCGACCAGGTCGAAGAAGAATTTCGCGGCTGCCTGGACATGACCCAGTTCGTGCTGGACTGCCTGGGACTGGAAAACTATCGCGTGCGACTTGGCTTCCGGGATCCGGACAGCGACAAGTATGTAGGCGACCGGGAGAGCTGGTCCAATGCCCAGCAGTCGCTGGTCGAGGTCTGCAATAACCTCGGTATGGAATTCAGCGAGGAACCCGGCGAAGCTGCTTTCTATGGACCCAAGGCCGACTTCGTCGTTACGGACTGCATTGGTCGTGAATGGCAACTGGGAACCGTGCAACTGGATTACAACCTGCCGAGCAGTGAACGATTCGCCCTCGAATTCATCGGCTCGGATAACCAGGCCCATCGCCCGGTCATGATCCATCGCGCCCCGTTTGGTTCCATGGAACGATTTATTGGTGTCCTGATCGAACATTTCGCCGGGGCCTTCCCCCTCTGGCTGGCTCCGGAGCAAGCTCGCATCCTGGTCGTCAGCCAGAAATTCGAAGAATATGGCCGACAGGTGGAGCAACAATTGCGTACTGCCGGCTTCCGGGTTCAGGGAGATTACCGACCGGAAAAAATTGGCGCCAAGATCCGTGATGCCCAGCTGGAACTGATCCCCTACATGTTCGTGGTAGGAGGACGGGAAATGGAAGAAGGAACTGTCAGCGTCCGTGATCGTATCGACGGCGACCTGGGAGCCATGCCAATCGCCCAGGCCATTGAAAAGCTGCAGCAGGAAACCACGGCTCGAACCGTACGGCAATCGTACAGCGGGCATGCAGGCCTTGCTGAAAAAAGCTCCGGGCATGAATATTAAGCTTACCCATGATAATCATCAAGAAACGTCTGGCAGGGCCAATTGCAGATGATTTGATTTTCCGTCATAACAATGCATAATGTGAACTGGCTCGAGAGGCTTTTCCAGCCATGTCGGGATGCTTGAAACCTCAACTTCCATGGCATACGCTGAGTGGCATAAGCCTGTCTCGTTTTAATAGTACAACAGGAAAGGGATTAGACCATCGACCGGAATCCAACCAGGATCAATGAACAAATTCGGATCAGCCCCATACGAGTCATCGCCGATGACGGTACCCAGCTGGGAATTATTGCTACCGAAGAAGCTCTAGAAAAAGCACGTGAACTCAGCTTGGATCTCGTGGAGGTTGCACCTACCGAAGAACCTCCCGTCTGCCGAATCATGGATTACGGCAAGTACAAGTACGACCGCAAGAAGAAAACAACGCAAAGTACTCACAATGTCAAACTGAAAGAAATTCGCCTGCGACCCAAGACCGATACCCATGACATCCAATTCAAGATGAAACGGGCCAAGCAATTCCTGAAGCAGAAGGACAAGGTCCAGGTTTCAGTCATCTTTAAAGGCCGAGAAATGGCTCACCTGCAGGAAGGTCGCAAGGTCATGGAACGGGCGATCGAGGAACTCACCGAACACGGCAAGGTGGAATCCGCACCCACCCAACTGGGACGCCGCATCGTCTGTACCATTTCTCCCAAGTAACGCCGGGAGATTCTCCTTACCGCGAATGGTCCGTAACGGAACCATCCAGGTATTGACGATAAACCTCCCACGTTGCTGCAGCCATGTCGTCCGCGTCATATTGGCCATGGACCACTTCCAGCCCGCGCTGACCCAGCTCGCGACTTCGTGGCAAATCGGTTAGCAACTCCACCAACTTATCACACAGGTCCGTGGCATCGTCCGGGTTCACCAGCAGTCCCGCGGGAATCCGTTCCAGTAACTCCGGGAACGCGCCATGACGTGGTTGCACGACAGGGACACCGGCCGCCAGCGCCTCGAGGACAAACAGGCCCTTCGGATCCTGGTAGGTCGTTGGCACGGATAGGACATCCAGCTGTTTCAGGAAATCAATCTTGCCCGCCCGATCCACGCTGCCCACGTACTCCACGACCGACTCCGCTCCCGCTTCCCGTACCTTGGCAAACTGCTCGTCAACGTACGCCTGGTGTTGGTCTCCCAACCAACCTGCGATCTTCAAACAGACCTGTTCCATGCCCGGTTTGGTACGCAATTCCAGGAAAGCGTCGACCAACACGTGCAAACCTTTTTCCGGGGCCAGCCGCGCCAGGTAGCCAATGGTTAACGGTGAATCCACGAACGATCTGGAATCCAATTCAGGCGGCGTTGATCGACAGGATTGAAAATCCTCCGTATCCAGGCCCAATGGCACCCGATGAAGCTTGCCTGCCGGGATCTCCAGCAAATCACCCAGGAAATCCGCATAGTACTCGCTGAAGACAACAAATCCATCGACTTGCTGAGCCAGTCGACGAATCTCCTTGAGCGCCTGGCTACGATACGGTTCGACCAACTGGTTCAGGAAAATATCGTCTCCCTGCAGCGTCACCAGCACCGGGACGCCAAGATGAGATTTCATCGCCGGTACACAGCCGGCAATCAGCATGTTCGTCAGGTTGATCAGGCCAGGATTGACCGATCCCTTCAACCAACGACAAAGACGTTTCACTTCCTTGCGCTGGTAACCTGCCGTGCCACGCAACATCGAAACTGTCAGCGAACCCAGTTCCCGTGGATCAATCTCCAGGCCCTTGGACGTGGCCCACCGCAACAGCCAACGGGCATCCAGGAAACGATCCATGAAACGCGGCAGGTACCGGAACAACGGTATCCGCTGCTGCAGAAAAACGTTGATCCCCCCGAAAAACACCTGGTCGATACTGACGTCTTCCTCGTCCGTGCGGATCGGTGTGTACGTGGGCACCAGTTGAACATCGATGTTCCTGCGACTCAGCGCCCTGACCAGCGTGTTGTCATGAATACAACTGCCGCAGTACATGTTGGCGGCACCGGCCGTGATGTACACGATTCGTTCGGTATCGACGGGATTACTCATGGGACATGGACCAGTAGTGACTGGAAATGCTCAGGGGGTGGCAGGTACTTCCGTTTTCCCAAGAAGTCGACGACTCGACAAGATGCCTAGCAGCAGGAGCACCAGGATACTCATCCAACGTGTGGGCCCCCTGACAAAAACAATCGCTCCATTGATGATCACGAACAGGAAAAACACCTGGATACTTACCGATATCCAGCGACGACGGTGCAGGTAGCCGACCGGGGAAAACCACCACCAGGAAACATCCGCGGCCCATAAAAGCAGGAACAGGTAATTAAAATAAACACCGTAACCAAACTCCCATCCCAGCATATCTCCGGTCCGCTGGGCCGTATGCGTGAATGCATGTTGGTGGCTCCAATGGTGGTGAAAATGAAAAGCTGCAGCAAAATGGATCCAAAAAATCAGCCCGGCGACTGACCACCAGAGCCGATCACCACGGCTTGCCGACGAATTTTCATACCGGCCAGGGCCAACCGAATCTCGTTGCAGGTGTCGGTACCACGAGACCGCGTAACAACCCAGTCCCAGCCGAACCGTCCAGAGAATAAGCTCCTTGCCATCCATGAACGACTCCTTGTCACCAAGCCGAAGAGGCTGGTCATACCGACCGGCAAAACATACATCCCGGCATCATTTGCCCAATTTGAATCGATCATTTTACACCGGTGAGTCCCCCCAGGAGGCCTCTGCCCGGGAAAAACCAAGAAGGCCCGGATTTCGCTTAATCCCCCTTCCCCAGCCCACGAACAGCACCTAGAATAGGTGGTTTGACATTCGCTCCAGCTCCTTGTTAGAGGAAATTACCAGATGCCGAAGCAAAAGACTCATAAAGGAACCAAGAAGCGGTTCCGCTTGACGGCCAAGGGCAAGGCCAAGCATCGGCAGTCCGGTACCAGTCACCTGGCAGCGGGCATGTCACACAAGAGAAAACGTAACTTGCGAGGAACGGCAACCGTCGATAGTTGCATGGAACCATCCATCCGTAAAGCACTCAATGGATATAGCAACTGACCTGGCCTGGCAATCATGACTTCCCCACTCTGCCTGCCCTGGCAACCGGTGGAAATCGCCAACGGGTTTTCCGATCAAGATTAGGAATGTGAAGAGTTCACGAACCAACTGTGTGGGTAAAAAACGTTTCCAGCTTGCTATCGTGCCGCGACAGCAAGAACCTGGAAAGACCTGATCACAGCCAGAGAAAGATGAAGTGTCATGCCAAGGACAACGAAGGGTGCGGCTCGTAACAAGGCCAAGCGACGACTCTATAAACGAGCCAAGGGATATCGTGGCGGCCGCGGAAACCTGCTGCGAACCGTCAAGGAAACATTAGTACGGGCAGAAGTTTATGCCTACCGCGATCGTCGCGTGCGAAAAAGGAATTTCCGCAGGTTGTGGATCATTCGCATCAATGCCGCCGTTCGCCAGCATGGCCTGCGTTACAGCGAATTCATTAACGGTCTGAACAAGGCGAGTATTGAACTTGATCGCAAGATGCTCTCGGAAATTGCGATCCATGATCCTGCCGGGTTCGAAGTGATCGTGGAACAGGTCAAAACAGCATTGGCAGCCTGATCCTGCCCTGTTGTTAAACATGTTTAACGTCATGGAAGTGGCATGACACCGGGATGCGTGTCGAGAATAGATCGCCCCTACGTCCATGGCTAACCTTTGCCACCGGGTACTCACGGCAGCATGGATCTGACCCAATTTTTGCAGCAGCTCGATGAATTGACCGCCAGCGCGGTCGGTACGTTCGACGCCGCGCTCGACCAGGATGCACTGGAAGCAGCCCGCATCGACTTCCTCGGGGCCAAGAAAGGTCAATTGAAAGCGGCTCAAAAGCATTTTGGTGCCGTCGCCAAGGAAGATCGACCGGTCGCCGGCCAACGATTTAATGAAACCAAGCAGGCCATCGAAGCGGCCCTGGAAAATGCCCAGCAACGACTGCAGTCCGGCGGAGGCGCTGAGGCCCAGGGCGATCCGCAGTTCGACCCGACCCTGCCCGGTCAGCCCTTTCAACTGGGCCACCTGCACCCCATCACCCAGACCATCGAAGAACTCAAGGACATCATGGGACGCCTCGGTTTCAGTGTCGCCGATGGACCCGAGATCGAGGATGTCTGGCACAACTTCGAGGCACTCAATATCCCCGCCGCTCACCCGGCAAGAGATCCCCTCGATAACTTCTACCTGGGAGTCGCCGCCGCGGGAGACGCCGATCGCCGGAATGAACTCCTGCTGCGCAGCCAGACCAGTACCGTCCAGATCCGCGTGATGGAAAACTGCGAACCACCAGTCAGAATTATTTCGCTGGGAAGGGTCTATCGACCCGACACGGCTGATGCCACACACTATCCCATGTTTCACCAGATGGAAGGCCTGCTGGTCGATTACCAGGTCACCATGGCCGATCTCAAAAGCGTGCTGCGGCTATTCGCCACCAGCTACCTTGGCGAGGATGTCCACATCCGCTTCCGACCTTCATTTTTTCCTTTCACCGAGCCCAGCGTCGAGGTTGATTACCACTGGAATGACCAGTGGGTCGAATTTGGTGGAGCCGGCATGGTCGATCCCAACGTGCTGAAAGCAGTCGGTTACGACCCTGCCAAGGTCAATGGATTCGCCTTTGGACTCGGCGTCGAACGACTCTGTATGCGTCGCCACGGTATTACTGACATTCGTGAATTCTACAAGAACGACATTCGCTTCCTGCACCAGTTTTAAAGTGCCCCTGATATCCCCCTGAAAACATCATGCTTGTATCCTGGAACTGGCTGAAGAACTACGTCGCCCTCGACATGAAGCGAGCCGAACTGGAAAATCGGCTCGCCATGTCCGGCCTGAACCACGAGGGGACCAGGTCCGTCGGCGATGATTTCGCCATCGACCTGGAAGTGACCAGTAATCGCGCTGACTGCCTCGGACATATCGGGGTGGCCCGAGAAATTTCCGTCCTCTGGGATCAACCACTCAACCTGCCCGATCCGCAGCCCGTCGCCAACGGCCCCTGTATTCACGACCAGTTCAAGATTCGTATCGATGCGCCTGAACTATGCCAACGTTACATTGGTCGTATCATCCGTGGCGTAAAAATTGGCCCCAGTCCGCAGTGGCTGCAGGACCAGCTGGCAACCGTGTTCCAGCCCCTCAACAAGGACTGGAAACCTGTTAACAACGTGGTCGATATCAGTAATTACGTCCTCATGGAAACCGGCCAACCCCTGCATACCTTCGATCTCAAAGAACTTTTTGGTAACGAGGTGGTGGTGCGGGCCGCCAGCGACCAGGAGGCGTTCCAGGCCCTCGATCATAAACTCTATCGACTGGACGCCGGGACCTGTGTCATTGCTGATTCCGAGTCAGCGATTGCACTGGGTGGTGTCATGGGAGGCGCTGAAACCGAGGTCTCCGATAAAACGACCGACCTGCTGATCGAGGCAGCCCAGTTTGCACCACTGGCCGTCCGACGGGCTGCCAGGGCGCTGAACCTGCACAGCCCCTCTTCCCATCGATTCGAACGAGGAGTCAACCCGGAAGGAATTGACTGGGCCAGTCGCCGCTGCTGTGAACTCATCCTGGAAATTGCCGGTGGTGAACTCGACCAGGATGTCATCGACGTGGGAAGTCCTGGTCCCGCACGCGAACCCGTGGTCCTGCCTCTCTCGGAACTAAAACGGATCCTCGGGATTGAGATTCCTGCCGCAGAGGTCCAGCGGATCCTGCTCGCACTCGGCAATGAGTCCCTGCAGGCTACCGACGAAACGGTCACCGTGACACCTCCTTCCTGGCGACCCGACCTGACACGCTCCATTGACCTGGTCGAAGAAGTTGCCCGCATCCACGGTTATGAACAAATTCCCGAGGATGTCGGTGTTCCCATGGTTCCCTCCCATCGAACCAACACCGACCGTGTACAGAGCCAGGTACGTAACGTGATGACCGCTGCCGGATTTGATGAAGCGATAACGGCCAGTATGGTTCCCGGCAACTGGATCCCCACCTTCACGGGCTGGACCAGTGTCGCCCCATTGCTCAGCGATACGCCGATGCTCAAAGGCGCCGACACATTGCGAACCTCACTGGTACCCAGCCTGCTCGAGGTGCGCCGCATTAACCAATCCCTGGCAAATCCTGTCGTGGAATTGTTCGAGACGGCCAATATTTACCTGCCCGATGAAAAAGATCTCCCCGCAGAACAATGGACACTGGCAGTCAGTAGTGGACGCTCTTTCTTTGAGCTCAAGGGACTCGTTGAAACCCTGCTTGATGCGCTCAAGATTGACCAGCCCCTGCAAGTCCTCCCGAATGACTTGGAACTGTTTACCATCGGGCAGGGAGCCCGGCTGAACCTGGCAGACCAACCGCTGGGCTTCCTTGGAGATGTCTCCGCCAAAACCCTCAAACAATTCTCGCTGCGAACACCCACCACCGTACTGGAAATCAACCTGGCAGTGCTCCTCAAGGCAGCTTGCCTGGTCCCACAATTCGTACAACAAAGCGCCTTTCCCGTGATCACGCGAGACCTCAACATCATTCTCCAGGAAACCGTGCGCTGGGATGAACTGGCACGGGTTGTCAATGAAGCCGGAGGGCAATTCCTGGAATCACTCCAGTACCAGGAGACCTACCGGGATCCCGAAAGAGATGGAGAGGGAACCAAACGCATCCTGTTTTCGCTGACACTCCGTTCGCACGAACGAACCCTGACCGGGGAAGAAGCAGATCAGATTCGCGATGATGTCGTCCAGGCCATTGCATCCGGACTGGATGGAAAACTGCTCGCCTAGCCAGCGCGACCGTAATCGCATCCCATTCCGCCGACCAGCTCGTCACAACCTATTCGCGACAGGACTGGACCAGCGAATCGTAGGACAACGACCGTTCAGCGGCTTGGCCATACTCGTCCAGGCTGCGACGCTGACCAAACTCGTGCCATGCCGAAACACCTTCCAGTTCCGGCATCATATCAACCAGCTGATCGACCATGACCTGCGCCAGGCGACTCAGGCTGTCCGTCTGGGACTTCTCCTGGATCGATGTCGCCGTCTTCATCAGGCGAACCATCTTGGCACGTTCCATGACCGACTTGGAAAGATGAGCACCCGGCTCTTCCACCAGTTCGGCAACCGGAACATCCAGGGCTTTCTGCCACTTGTGTAAATCACTCAGGCTTAAATCGGTATTTTCCTGCTCCTGGCGCCGCAACGTACGAACATCGACTCCGCTACGCCGGGCCGCGGTCCGCATCGAAACTTCCTGCTGCATACGTACGGTTCGAATTCTGTGCAACTTAACGGTCGCTGACTGGGCATCACCAACCTCGGACTCCAGGACATCATACTGACCGGGTGAGAGCGGCAAAGAATCAACCGACTGGTCCAGTTGATCGACACCAAGAGATCGTTGAGGAGTGCTTACCGGCGCGAAATTAAAATCGACAGTTGCCATCGGGAATACCTCTTCTCGAACCATGAACTAGTCATGTGCGATGGCAACCAGGAAAACGATCGATCCATGTCGGTAGTTGAAGAGCACTTAATTCAAACGACAGATAGAATAATGGCGGTGAATTGAGTTCGTGCACTGGCCAACCAAGACGAGAACCAGGAAATCGTTACTCCTTCAAGCGTTTCATTACCTTATCGCACAACCAAAAGCTGCGTGTTTTAGACGCGCGATACCGGTAGTTAGTTCCACGAAATCCACGGCATGATGACGCTTTTTTCAAGATTCAAACCCAATCCCTCTGAGAATTCACCCAAAACAGGCTCTTTTGGGGGGATCGATGCATCGTTCAGGCAACCGCACCCATGGGTGGGGGGTCCTTCAATATCGGCTGATGAAGCACCGGGGGCTGATGACGAGCCTCGATGAATCGTTCCAGGTGGTGAGGCTGCAACGGTTCATGTTCCTTATGAACGAAAACCGCTTGACCCTCGGAAAGCTGTAGGCCCGTTTGAATGGCCTCCGACGTACCCAGTCGCCGGCCATGCCTCACGACCCGTACCTGGGAAAACTGGCAAATCAGATCATACGCAGCCTGTTCCGTGGCATCGGTAGAAGCGTCATCGACCACTAGGATTTCAAATTGGCTGGTTATATTTTCCATGATGTCGAAAACATCCTGAACCTGTTCACCGAGTGTTTCTTCTGCATTATAAACCGGCAGCACAATACTGAGGGGAGTAGTCAAAACAAGTTCTCCAAAATTACATACAGCCAGGAAGACAATGCGAGGTAGACACCCACTGGTGCCATACTTGCATGATCGTCAAATCGTTTCTGTAAACTGGACCTTCTCAAAAGAGGATCTCATCACACGATTCGTAGCGTTCATAACAGTTGTTCAGCTTGTCCGAGACTTGTCGCCGGGGTACCGTAGCCGAGTGGGATCATATCGGTTATGGGGATTGCCCCATCCTGTTCACTGGGCAGAGCAGACGGATCATGGATAATAGAAAAAGACGACTGGCTGCTCACGCAGCAGGCACCTGGCAAAACATCTCTCACTCGTTACTACCACTGGACTCAACATAAGGGAATCAATCGTGACTGCTGAATCGATCACTGGTCCGGACTTCTCACGTTCCAACGGCCTCCTGCCCGCTATTGCACAGGACGTGGAAACCAACGAAGTCTTGATGCTGGCCTATATGAATGAAGAATCATTCCAGGAAACGTTACAGAAAGGCCAGGCCGTCTACTGGAGTCGTACTCGCAACCGACTCTGGCACAAGGGAGAGGAGAGTGGACATTTCCAAACCATTGAATCGATCTCCATTGACTGTGATGCAGATACGATCCTGTTAAAGGTACGCCAGCAGGGAGCGGCATGCCACGAGGGTTATCGGTCCTGTTTCTTTCGCAGGGTGACCGCAGAAGGAATCGAGATCCAGGCCAGTCGTATCGCCGACCCGAACCAAATCTACACTCAACCTGATGAGTGACCTGGCAACAAGCCGTACTCCAGTCGCAGCAGCCAATTGGCCTCGCCCGGGTTTCTGGTATACTTCACGCTTTCACAAGAATTCTATCAGCACCCGCATTTTCAGGAGTGAATGACGCCATGAGTGCCGACGCAAAACTGCAAGAACTCAACCTGGAATTACCCCCCGCCCCCAAGCCCCAGGGTGTCTACAAGCCGCTGGTCATCAGTGGCAACATGGCTTACGTCTCCGGTCATGGCCCACTGAAACCCGATGGTACCATGTACGTGGGTCGCGTCGGTTCCGAGGTCGATCAACAGGCAGGTTATGATGCTGCCCGACAAACCGGGCTCGCCATCCTCGCCACCCTACAGGCACAACTGGGCAGCCTCGATCGCGTCAAGCAACTCGTCAAAAGCCTCGGCATGGTCAACTCCGCTGAGGACTTCGGTCAGCAGCCAGCCGTCATTAACGGTTATAGTGACCTGATGGCAGAGGTCTTTGGACCGGATATCGGCATCGGTGCTCGCAGTGCTGTTGGCATGGGTGCACTGCCCGGAAACATCTCGGTCGAAATCGAAGCCATCTTCGAAATCGAATAAGCCCGTTGCTTTCGCATGATTAGCGGCGCTGCGGTGATTGACCACGCATGATGACTGGCCCAGGTTCAGCAACCCGAGGTAATGGTATCGTTGGATTACCAATCGCTATGTCAGAAGCAGTTGCCGTGGCGCGTGTTTGCTGGTACTCCCGCCGGAGACTTTCACGAGCAATCTCGTAGGCTCGATCGATCGCCTGTAACTTGGCCGCATACTCGGCCTCGCGATCCAGGCTGCGATCGATTCCAGCCGGCATCACCTCGTTCTCCCCCGGCCGTGGCGCCGCTGATAACGTCGTGGGAGTGATCCGCTCGCTGGTCGGTATAACCCCGGGGTCTGCTGAAGAACGACTCGTGACAGCAGTTTCAAGCAAGGACTGCAATCCTGCCCTGGACAACTGCTGGTGCACAGCTGGCAACCCGGCATACACTCCCTCATCAGCATCCGTCACGGCCCACTTGCACAAACCAATCAACTGGCCATCCGCCGTGAATAAACCGCCTCCACTACGTCCGTCGCGAGGACGACCCCGGACAGTAAAATTAGGAGATCCGACAAATCGGTTGACCCCGGTAATCTCACTCAACAAAACCGTGGGACCCGCACCACGACTGCACCCGATCGCAAAAACCTGCTGTCCCCTGGAAGCCGTCACACCAGCAGCAGCAACTGCAACGGACGTAACCTCAACGCCAGGACGCATGCTCACCAAACCGATGTCATCATGCTGGGCATCGTAGGCAACCAGTTCACCTCGCACGGTGCGCACCGCCCCCTTCACGAAAAAATCAACCTGGATGGTTCCTGATCCAGCGGAATCACGGAAAATATGGCCACAGGTCAGTACCAGTGCATCTGCCCCGTGCCGGTCAATAATAGTACCCGTCCCGTAGGAAGTCCCTCGGCTGTCTTCCACACGCAAACGAACCGTAGCTGCCAGCGCACGCTGCTGCGGACTCAGCACCGTATCCCCTGCGATTGCTGAAAGAGTCGGCGACGTCCTCGCCGGAACCGCTACCGGTTTCACGGCTGCAGGAACAGACCTCGTCCGTGAACGCGAGGGAGCCGATGCCGTTCGCTCACCACCGCGACCACGTACCATCGATACCAAGCGTGTATACGTTGTCGCCCCCACGACCCGCTCTACCTCACGACCCTGGACCACCATCACAAAACAAGGTACCTGGTAAACCCTGAATTGAGCAGCCAGCTTGCGGTCCGTGGCAATGTTGACCTGGCGAACCGGGTATCCCTCACGCTGCAACCGCTGAACCACCGGCTGCATCATCCGACAGGGTGCACAACCGGCTGTCGTGAATTCCAGTAATACCGTTTCCCCAGGATTGCCCAGGGCTGATAACAGCAGTAACGCCTGTAGCGCCATGATCGATTCCTTCCTTGGATCTTTTCGCGATTGCCGACAACGGAAACACCGGCACCAGCTGAACTCCTTTTCAGCTGAACTGCGCTGGATGCGTTGCCTCAGCACCCTCGCTTCTGCAAGAAATGCCGCGAGCAAACAATGTGTCCCGTATTTGAAATTGTTACAAGATCAGTTTCCCTGCCAGTGCTATCACTCGATCACACTCGACAAGAGCGGCCCGTTTCTCCTCTCCATCAGGACCGTTTACCAATCCTGATCAGGTAACTGCAGATGGCGTGCCGACCAAAAGAAAGACCCCGCAGAATCTGAAATCAATCCATTACCGCCTTCCCGATCTCACCGCCACTGGGATACAATGCGAGAATTCGCTGGTGATAAGATGCTAGCAGCTTCCTGGAATTTACCTGTTAATCAATCATGAGTTCACGTCGCATTCTTGTTACGGCAGCCCTGCCGTACGCCAACGGCCCCATTCACCTGGGGCACCTGGTGGAATACATCCAAACGGACATCTGGGTCCGCTTCCAGAAACTGCGTGGAAATCAATGCATTTACCTCTGTGCCGATGATACGCACGGCACGGCCATCATGATGAGTGCGCAACGGGAAGGATGTACCGAGGAAGAGTGGATTGCCAAGATCCAGCAGCAGCACGAGCGTGATTTCGCCGGCTTCGACATCCAGTTCGACAATTATGGCAGCACGAACAGTCCTGAAAATGCAGCCCTTTGCCAACAGTTCTGGCAAGCTATCCAGGAAGCAGGGTTGGTTCACGAAAAGGAAGTTACCCAACTTTACGACCCCGACAAGGGAATCTTCCTGGCCGATCGTTTCGTCACCGGCACCTGTCCGCGTTGTCAAAAAGGCAACCAGTATGGAGACAGTTGTGATGCCTGCGGAGCCACTTACGCGGCCTCCGAACTGGTTGACCCGGTCAGTACACTTTCGGGCGCCAAGCCGGTACTAAAAAGCCACGATCACCTGTTTATTGAAATCGAGGCCCTGCACGATTTCCTTTCCGAGTGGACCCAGGGTGGAAAGCACTTGCAGGAAGAAGTTGCCAATTATCTGCAGGGACATTTCCTGCATGAACCGCTGCGGGACTGGGATATTTCTCGTCCAGCTCCTTACTTCGGATTCGAGATTCCAGACAGTCCGGGCAACTACTGGTTTGTCTGGTTTGATGCTCCTATTGGTTACCTTGCATCCACGCAGCAATGGTGTGATCGTCATGGCGAATCGCTCGATACCTGGTGGCGTGATCCGGGTACGGAGATTCATCATTTCATCGGCAAGGATATCATCTACTTCCATACACTCTTCTGGCCAGCCATGTTGAAAACTGCTGGCTTTAACCTGCCTGAAAAAGTTCACATCCATGGTTTCCTGACCGTCGACGGACGGAAGATGTCGAAGCGTGATGGCACCTTCGTCCAGGCCGCTACCTACCTGAATCACCTCGATCCCACTTACCTGCGATACTACTATGCTGCCAAGCTCGGCTCACGCCTGGACGACCTGGACCTGAACCTGGACGAGTTCGTCAACAAGGTAAACTCGGACCTGGTCGGCAAGGTCGTGAACCTGGCCAGTCGATCGGCCAAGTTTGTTGCAGATACTGGACTGGCCGTGCAATACCCGGAGGACGACGGGCGTTTCCAGCGGGCAGCCGAGGCGGGAGAAGCAATCGCGGAAGCCTACGAACAATGTGACTACAACCGGGCCATGCGACTGATCATGGAACTGGCTGACCAGGCGAATACTTACGTGGAGCAAGCCGAGCCCTGGAACCTGCGTAAGGATGAGACCAGGGCCGATGAATTACAGCAGGCGTGTACCATCGCGCTGAACCTTTTCCGCCAGTTGGTAATTTACCTGCAACCTGTTCTGCCACGCCTGGCAGAGCAGACCCAGGAACTGCTGGGACAACCCCTGGATCGCTGGGACCTGTCACAAACACCCCTGACCGGAACGCCGGTTGCCAAGTTTAAACACATGTTACAACGTGTTGATCGAAAGGACGTTGATGCGATGATCGAAGAAACCAAGGATCAATCAGGACAGCCCGAGCAACCAGAAGACGACCAGTCGTCGGCTGTGGATAGTGGTCAGCCCTTGCTGGACGAACCCCTGGCTGACCAATGTACCTACGAGGACTTCATGAAAGTCGATCTGCGAGTCGTGCGAGTCGTCAACGCAGAACAAGTGGAAGGTGCACGCAAGCTGCTAAAACTGACGCTCAGCCTCGGTGGTGACGAACAACGAACCGTCTTCGCCGGTATCAAGCAAGCCTATCAGCCGGAACAGTTGATCGGACGCCAGGCCGTCATGGTCGCCAACCTGGCGCCACGCGAGATGTCATTCGGTACCAGCGAGGGCATGATCGTCGCCAGCGGACCCGGTGGAGAGGACGTTTTCCTGGCCTGCCTTGACGAAGGCGCACAGGTCGGACAACGACTACATTAGCTCGGGACACCTGCCAGCAGACTGGCTCAAGCCGGTTTCTTCTCGGTCATCTGCGCCAGCCGAACCACTCCATCATGGTGAGCAATGACCAGTTGGTGTCCGTTCGGACTCAGTGCCAGGTCGCGCGCCGTGTTGGGAAGTTTCAATTGATGAAACTCTTCCTTCGCATCCAGTTTCCAAAACAGCATGTAGCCACCCGACCCACCGGAAACGCCGACCGTGAATTTTTCGTCGTGCAGGACCACTCCCCAGGCGACCCCGCGCAACTTATTTTTGCTCAGGTGTTGAATCCTGGGTTTACCCGTTTCCCAGTCCAGTAATTCAATACACGGATTACCAACACCGGCAAAGGCATTCGTGACGTTCGTGATTCCGGCACAGGCTACCAGGCTGCCATCGCGATTGAATGTCATCGCTCGCATACCACCGATATCGGCCATGAACCCCTTGTCATACTTGTAGAGCGATTTTACGACCAGGGATCGCTGCTGTTTCCCCGTCGCCACGTCCCAGTCCAGCAGGTTGGCTTTCAAGTCACCACTTAGCAACCGCTTGCCGCCGGGGTGAAAGGCGACGTTGTAAATGTGCGACTCGTGACCCTTCATCTCGCGCACCAGCGTCCCCTCGTCAAAACTCCACAACCGGACCACGAGATCATTGCCCACGGAAGCAATCAGCTGGTTATCCGGGCTGACTGCCACTGCACGAATCCAGCCCTCGTGGGCATCAATCTTGCGTTGCACCGTCGGCTTGTCGCCCTGCGCAGACCACCAGATCAACTGGCCGTCATAACCACCCGTGACCAGCGTGTGACCCTCCGAATGAAAGGCCATCCCACGCACCCAACTGTCGTGTCCAGCCAGTTCCACCTTGGCATTGGTAGCAAGATCCCAACGCCAGACACGACTATCTTCCGCTCCAAAAAAAATGTACTTGCCGCTGGGGTCAAAACGACAGGACACCAGGGGGCTCGTGTGTTTTAATTCTTTTGCAATATGGGTTTTCGCAGGTTCAATTTTCATCTTGCGTTCCCGGTTCATGGTTTCAGATCATGCCGAATCTCTGGATCCGGTATCGTAGCTTAACAGAACCCCTCCACTCTCCAGACCATTGTCCATGGAGACGCACTTCCAAGCAAGGACTTTTTTTCCCTCCACACCTGTCCCCGAACCCCTGAAAGGGATAAGGTTGTCTACTGTCGACCCCTGGAACCCTTTCTCTAGATAACCGGCTGGATTGATGCAAAAACTCTCGTTGCACTCAAGGATTTGGTGTGGTGTCCTGGTGGTACTGGTGCTGATCGGCTGCGATTCCAGCACGACATCATCAACCGGGACCAACGAAGCTGCCTCCGGCAAGTCGACCTCGCGACGCTCCCGGAAAACGATACGCAAGAAACCCCAGATCAAGGTTCCCCAGGATGCCTATGCCGATATGACGGCTGCCCTGAATGCCGCCGCCAACGCGCGAGAAAAAGGTGATTCCGAGATCCAACAGCGTGCGGAAATCTGGCTCCAACAACAGGGAACCGGGATCCTGCCCGCACTGGCAACCATACTGCACGATCCCCAGGCTGACCTGGCTCGACGTATCACTGCCTGCCGGGTACTGGCCGCACTCGGAAAAGCAGCTCGTGGTGAATTACTTAAGGCCATGAGCAGCAAGGAACGCCTGGTTAAAATTGCTGCCACGGAACGAATCAGCCTGATCCAACCCGCGGACGAGGCAACCGTCCAGGCACTGGTCCAGTTGCTTGACAATGCGGACTCAGCTTGCCGAAGAATTGCCATCCAGAGCCTCCGACGCATTGGAACCCAGGCCCGCAGTGCGGTTGCGCCCCTGCAGGCCATTGCCAGTGAATCCAACGATGAAAGCATCCGCGGGGAAGCACTCAAGGCGCTCAAGGCGATTGACCCACGACAAACGCTATCCGGATTACGTGAATAGTTGGCTATGCGTGCGACCGGATACCAGTGATACAGGAGAACATGATGAACATCCGCTACCACGCCCTGCTCGCCATGCTTTTACTGGCTCCCCCAGCACATGCCCAGAACCTACTGACACAATTACCCGAGGATGGCACCTCTGTTCGTTACCTCATCAAAATCACGGGCAAGATCGGCGACCAGGAAACTACGGGTAAGGGAATACTTGGTATCAGTTCCGTCGGTACAGAAACCGTCGATAACGAACCGTGTCGCTGGATCGAGATCTACTACGAGACCACGACCAACAAGCGACTTATCAAGCTGACCGAAAAAATTCTTATCCCGGAAAAATACTGTCAACCGGGACAGTCACCGCTGGCACACATGGTCAAGGGTTACATCCAACGAGGAGACCGGGATGCCGAACCCCTGTCAGATGCACTCAACGCCCTGGCCAGCCCCATCCCCGTGCTGCTCGGTGCCGGCGCCGAGGTCACAACTCTGCCCAAGAAGATCGTGGACAGCAAGTTGGGGAAACTCTCCTGCGAGGGAACACAAACTGATTTCACGTACGAACAAAATCAACGGAAGATCAGTTGCCAATTACAAACCTGGCGCAATGCCAAGGCACCTTTTGGTGTCGTCCAGGCAGAACTCAAGGACGTTACCATCGGCGAAACGACCCGGTTTTCCATGACCCTGGTGCTGAACACCGTCCTGAAAAATACACGCTCGCGGCTACCTGATCTCAAGTAGCAACGGGCTGATCTCAAGTAGCAACGGGCTGATCCCAAGTAGCAACGGGCTGATCCCAAGTAGCAACGGGCTGATCTCAAGTAGCAACGGGGACCCTGGCAGGCAACTACTTGCTGGCTGCCGGTTCCTTGGCCAGTACGCAACGCAAACCCACGGCATCATCTTTCAGGGTTGCGGGTACCAACCAACGATACGTACTGGTCAGCTTCTCCGCCTTGTCCTTCCAGCTGCCACCACGCAAGACACGCTGCTTGGCATTGCCGCCACGTATCCAGGCCGAACCATCCGCCGGAGCCTGCTGGTAATTCGCATGCCCCGTGTCCAGGCACCATTCCCAGAGATAGCCGTGCACGTCATACAGTTGCCAGGCGTTGGGCTTTTTGGCACCCACCGGTGGATCGTTACCAGCCGCATTTCCAGTGTGCCATCCGTAGGCGTCCAGGTCCGCCACGTCATCGCCAAACGAATAGCGAGTCTTCGTACCAGCACGGGCCACGTACTCCCATTCCGCTTCGCTCGGCAAACGAACCACTTCCCCCGGGCCGATCAGCTTTGCCACGCGTAACAACCCAGTCACCTTGACGCAAAACATTGTCGCCTCGTCGAAGGTCAGCATTTCCACGCTGTTACGAGGTCCTTTCCAGCGACTGGGATTACTCCCCATGACCGCCTCCCAGAGATCCTGGGGCACCTCGTACTTGGCAACCTGGAAATCATGGGCCACGGTCACTTCATGCGCCGGCTGCTCCGCAGCCTGTTTACCACCCTTGGTACCCATCGTGAACGTTCGGGGAAAACGTCCGCGACCAGGTGTAATCGAGATAAACTCCTGGCGAAAGGTCTTTAAAAGGGGCAACTGTTTGTCCGTCGGTTCAGCTATCATCAGCGCAGAAACCAGCAATAAGGTCGTCATCAGAAAACCTCTCGTTAGGTCGGGTAAGAAAAAACATCATCACCAAAGAATGGATTCCACCACCAGGCAGTCGCCTTGGCTATTCCTTGTTGAGATAAACGTTTCCGTTGCGAAATGCCTCGGCCATGGCCAACGGAACTTCCGCTTCTGCCAACACCACCTCAGATCGGTTGCTGGCAACCTTCGCCTTCATTTCCTGTTCCGTGGCAACCGCTTCCGCTCGACGACTCTCCGCTTCAGCTCGGGCGACCCGCGTATCCGCTTCTGCCTGGTCGGCCTGCAATCGAGCGCCGATATTTTCACCAACATCAATGTCAGCAATATCAATCGAAACAATCGCAAATGCCGTCTGGGCGTCCAGCCCGCGATCCAACACGGCCTTCGTAATCAAGTCCGGGTTTTCCAGTACCTGCAGGTGATCATCTGATGAACCCACTGACGAAATGATACTCTCGCCAACACGCGCGATGATGGTCTCTTCGGTGGCACCACCAATCAGCTGCTCCAGGTTGGTTCGTACCGTGACCTTAGCGCTAATCTTTAATTCGACGCCGTTCTTGGCAATCGCACTCAGGGTCGACTTGCCACTACGTTCTTTGTCCGGGCAATCAATTACTTTCGGATCAACACTGGTCTTGACCGCTTCCAGCACATCTCGACCGGCCAGGTCAATGGCCACCGCGCGATCAAAATCCAAGTCAATCCCGGCGCGATGTGCCGCGATGATCGAATGAATCACATTTAACACGTTACCACCTGCCAGGTAATGAGCTTCCAGTCGCTCCGTACTAATGCCATCGTGGACGTTGATGTCCAAACCTGCCTGTCCTGCACGAATCTTGGCACTGACAATCACTTTCGGATTCACCTGGCGGAAACCCATCCCCACGAGACTCAACAACTTAATGTCAGCCTTGGACATGAAAGCCTGGAACCACAACTTGCCATAACTCATCACCATCCAACCCACGAAAAGGGCAAAGAGGCCCGCGATGCCTAAAGCTATAACTGCGATTTCATTCATGGGTCATTTCTCCACGAGGTTCAAGCCATCAGCAGAGCACGCCTGCTCACTGGTCCGGGACCTTGAAATCAAATCCCGCAACTCCCAGATAATAGCGGATGTTTCCCTGTGAAAACAACTACCCGTGGACTTTTCTTGCCCCAACCAGTGAAAACCGAGCAACCACTCAACCGGCCATATTCGTGGGTCCGCTGAACTCAACTGGACCCTGCCGATCAGCTGGATCCGCGAGGGGCCCGGCAATCTCCGCCGCGATCTGCTGGCCGGCATGACCCGGAGTAGCTAGATCCGGCACCGGCGGCGCATCCCCATCTCCTTGCTGGAACATATGTAACGTCTGCGTCGGAAATGCAAACGAAACACCAAGACGCTCCGCCAGGTTAAGAATGTTCAGAAATAGCTGTTCCCGCTCCCGCAGTTCCATCCCCCAATCCGGACACTCCAGGAAACAGTAAAGCAGGATATCGAGGCTGCTGTCACTGAAATTGTTGAAATAGACATGGTAGTAGTCCTTGCGAGTAAACGGATGCCGACGTAACAACTCGCGAATCCCTTCCACGAATGCTTCTATTTGCGCAGGACTCGTGCCGTACTCCACGCCCAGCGTCACGCGCAGGCGACGGTACTGGCGCTTACCCATGTTGTCCACCACTGCCGTCGTTAATCGACTGTTCGGTAACGTGACCAGCGAATTGTAAAACGTGCGAACCCGCGTACTACGAATCCCTACCGTCTCGACCGTTCCTTCCACACCATCTGTAAGGATCCAGTCACCTATTTCAAACGGTCGATCCGTCAACACCGTTAGCGAACCAAAGAAATTCCCCAGCGCATCCTGCGAGGCAAAGGCTATCGCTGCACCCCCCAGGCCAATCCCACCCACCAGTGCTGTCCAGTCCAGGTCAAACATATCGGCGAACAGGATCACTCCCACGCAAATCGATAACGCCTTGCACGACTTGGATACCAACGGGATCAACAGGTCATCAAACTTGGTCGCCGTTTTTTCCGCGCGACGGGCCAGGTAACTGGCCATCACATCAATCAAGCGAAAGGTCGTCCAGACCGCCACGAACACCGCAAAGAATTTTAATGCGACCAGCAGCACCATCGTCAACTGGGCCGGCAAACCAATAAACCGCGTACCCCAATACCAGGTCAGGACCTGGGCAAGTAACCCCAATGGCTTCCAGGGATTCTGGGGGGCCTCCTTCTCGGTGCCCGTCCGGACATAACGAAACCAGGCCCCGGTCAGCCACTTCAATGTCTGACGTGTGACCAGGTCTGCGAAAAAACCCAGGAAGATGACGGCAATCAAACAGTACCACTGGTAATCCTTGAGCAGGAAATGAACCCCCTGCATGCTCCGCGGGAAAACACGCTCCTCTAACCACTGCGTGGCATCGACAAACAACTCCTCCTGGGCCGCCACCACGCCGGCCTCCACCTCCTCCTTCGCGGCCACGACCTCTGCGGCCAGGTCCGTGTCCCCAGTCGCATCATCCACGGTTGCCGTTACCGTGGCTTTCTCCGCAGGCGCATCCTGTGCCGAAATAACCCCAGCGGAAAACAAGAGTGGTAACAGCAACAGCCAGGCAAGACAGGATCGCCGAGTAATCACTGCATAGCATCTCCAACCACTACACTCACGGGAAATCATTCGACGCATCACCAGCATCCTTTGCTATAACTCCGTAGAAAATCGACGCATCCGTATCCGGAGGCGGCTAAAGTCTGTCAAAAACCGCCTTCTGAGGGAAGATCGTCTTGTGATCCGCTAATCCAGTCAGTAGGCTAGCAAGCTGTCGTTAACGACCTGGTCAGCACTCCTGGAAGACCCACTCATGCTCACCATACAAGGCGCAAATCGAAACAAGACCCAACCGTTTAGCCGACGGGAAATTCTCCAGGCCGGCGGAGCTGGACTGCTGGGACTCAATCTCCCCGGCCTGCTGGCCGCCGAACAGGCAACTCCCAGTCGACAACCACGTGCCAAGTCGGTCATTTTCATGTTTCTCTTTGGCGGACCCAGCCAATTGGAAAGCTTCGACATGAAACCCACGGCACCCGAAAAAATCCGGGGGCCCTTTAAGCCCACTCCCGCACGTTCACCCGATCTCAAGATCTGTGAACACCTGTCTCGACTGGCTGCCATCTCCGACAAGTATGCCGTCGTGAAAACCATGAGCCACTCCTACAACGATCACAGTGGCGCTGGTCACTACATCCAGACCGGACACCGCTGGAACATACCAATCGGGGGTGGCTTCAACGTCACACCCAATGACTGGCCCTCGATGGGATCTGTCGTCAAGCAACATGACCTGCAACATGCCGGACAGGCGCACCTCGAACTGCCCAGCTACGTGGTCGTTCCTAATTCCCTCGGACGCCTGCAAGACTACAAGGTGCAACTGCGCCGACCTGGAGAAACTGCTGGCTGGCTGGGACGATCCTATGACCCACTCAATACCGTCATCGATAAGCGGGACAGCAAGGACAACCCATACTTCCGTGACTGTACCGATGAAGAACTTGACTTTGCTATCTCGGGACTGCAACCCCGCGCTGGGATATCGCTGGACCGGATCAAGGGACGGGCTTCCCTGCTGGACCAATTCAACCAGCAACGGCACATGGCAGAAAATGCCCTGAACATTGATGCCATGGACCAGTTCCGAAAACGTGCACTCGACCTGGTGGCCTCCGATAAGACACGCCAGGCACTGGACCTTCAACAGGAAGCAAGTTCGCTGCGCGACCAGTACGGTCGACACCTGTTCGGACAGTCGACCCTGATGGCCAGGCGGTTGGTCGAGGCAGGTGTTCGATTTGTCACCGTCCACTACGACTGTGTCGATGGCTATAGCTGGGACTCCCACCGCAGCAGCAACTACCTGGAAAAAAATCTGCTGCCCACCTTCGACCAGGCGTTATCCGCCCTGTTGACGGATCTCGAACAACGTGGCCTGCTCGACGAAACCCTCGTCGTTGCCATGGGAGAAATGGGCCGTACCCCGAAGGCCAACGACAAGTGGGGTAGGGGACATTGGAGTACACTCTTTCCCGCCGTCCTGGCTGGCGCCGGGATCCAGGGGGGATTGGTTTACGGTGAAACCGATCGCGATGCTGGCTATGCCACCAGCCGACCTACCAGCCCCGAAGACCTGGCAGCAACCATCTATGATGCACTCGGTATCGACTACCAGGGTCGTATCTACGATCGATTCGGCAGACCCCACAACCTGGTAAACGGCGGACAACCAGTCTACGAATTGTTCGGGTGATGCAGGGAAACAACCTGCCCAGCCAATCTGCTGACAACCTGCAAAACAGGCTCGCAGCTCCCACCTACTCAATAAGCTGTTAACCTGGGGTATCTACCGGTTTTTTACCTGTCCCGAAATCTGCGAAAATCTTACCGGTTATGCAGATTATTCTGAATTTTCCGGCAGGCAACGCCGATGTGGTTCCCTAGAGATACTCGTCTCCCAAGAGAGACGGGCTATGTCTCTAGGTTAACCACCAGCAATTCACAGTGCCTGTATTACGGAAGCCTGGCTCATGAATCAAAAATATCTTACTTGGTTGGCGCTAACCCTGGGGCTCCTGTCCTGTGGATCAGCATTGATCGCCCAATTGCCCGAACACTCGAAAAACCAAGAGGCTCCTGCCAGCGTGCCAGCTGATAGCGAGCAATCCCCAGGTACCTTTTTCTATTCCGATCTTGCCGATCCAACAGCTGTACCCTCCGCAGTCACAACCACACAGCCTGGTTCCGAACCCATGGAACCTAATCAAAACGATCCCAATCAAAACATCCCTGGTACACAACCGCTGCAGGTTCCGCTCGCACCAGCGCCAGGCGGTGACTTCTCCACAAACTTTCCAGCTGCACCCATAGTTCGACAATCCACGTTTGCACCGGCGCCAACACCCACCGGTACGTTCTTTTATTCCGACCTCAATAATCCCAGCAATATCACCAATCCCGGTATTATCGCCGAAACCAGGCAAAAAAGTTCTCCCCGTTATGATGTGCCGGCAGCTCCCTTGCCTGCCGCTCCCTGGCCTACCGCTCCCTTGCCTGGAATGATTGCCTCGCCACTCTATGCAATCCCGCCGGCCACCGCACGGACCCTGAACCCACCTTCCGCCTTCCAGCCCTTGGCCCCCTTGCCCACACCGGTCATGCCCGGCCAGGCGATTACGACCAAGAGCCAACCCCAATCCGTTCCAACGGCTGAAACCAGCCTATTCACTGACAACGATCAACCGGCTAGTTTCACTAACTACGGCAGCCTCATCCTCCGCCAGGATACGACCGCCTCCCCGAATGATGTCAAGCAAACCCCCGCACAGAAAGCGTGTAGTAAGTGGTGCCGCACTGTTCATCTCTGGGGCGAGTTTCTCTACCTGCGATCCCGGGACTCCGAGGTCACCTACGGTGTCGAAAGCAATACATCTCTCGCGCCTCCCGCGCCTCCCGTGCAGGTCGGTCGCGTCGGCATGGTCGACCAGACGGCGGACCCTGGATTCCGCTTTGGTATTACGTACACGCTGGATGAGTCCAGTAGCCTGACAGCCAGCTGGGCCAGGCTCGAATCCCATCGTTCCGATCGCATTGACCGAAACAGTCTTTCCAACGTAATTGAATCGTCCGTCCTGCATCCCTCGACAGCAGCGGCCAGTTCCAGCGGCACGTTTGCCACGGGTATCCATGACATCGATTTTGACCTGGTCGATCTCGAGTATCGTGGGAAACTCTCCTCTTCCGAAACAACCGAAACCAACTACGTCGTGGGCCTGCGATACGTTTACCTGCAACAGGAATTCCTGCACGACAATAACATCCTCGGTAACCAGACCGTGGCAACCGACATCGACTTCAATGGTCTCGGTGTTCGTCTTGGACTGGAAGGAGAACGATTCCGCCACAAGAGTCGCTGGTTCGTCTACGGCAAAAGCTACGTGAACTTCGTCGCAGGGGAATTCAATGCCAAGTTCGACCAGGGCCAGGCATTTGATGCCTCCGTCGTCGATACCCTCTGGGAAGCCGGACGTATCGTTTCCATCTGGGACCTGGAACTGGGGCTCGGACATGTTTGCAAGTCAGAACGTTTAAGTATCTCGGCCGGCTACTCGTTCAGTGCCTGGACCAACGTGGTGAAGACCGACGAGTTTATTAACGCCGTGCAAACCAATAACTTCCTCGACCTCGGGGAAACCATGACCTACGACGGGCTGGTAGCCCGCGTCGAAGGTCGCTTCTAATCAACATCGCGAATCAATAACCGGGTGACCTAGCCAATAACTGGTGAACTCCCGACATCGAGCCGGATCGTTGCTCCAAACGGGCCGGCTCGTTGACTTTCTGGCCAAGCTGCCGTCGCGATCCCTCACCAGCAACCCCTGCTAGGCTCCAGGCAAGCCTCCCAGCACCGAGGGTTCCGGCCTACTCCCAATCGCTTCCAGCAGGCCTAACCCACTTGTAAACAGTGAGTTACCACCCCTTTCCCAGATCCTGACCAGCCGCCCTGGGAGGCACTGCCCCAGAGCTTCAACGATTCGCTCCGGCGCGCTGTATAACCCGCTTGTCACGGGAGAGTCGCTGTTGACCACGTATTTTACATAAGTTACCATAACGACTTAATTTACTTATATTTCGCACACGATAAATCTTACGTAGGCGATAGATCTTGTTGGTGCGTTCGAATCATCACGTCGCTAACGCTGCGCCGACGCGCTCGTTACGCGCCGCCTTATCACGTTTGAGCCTGGAGAAATTAGATACGATGTCTTTCTTCCGACGACTACTCTCTCGTAAAGCCATCCGCAAGCGCAAGCAACGCCAACACCGGCGTCGCGAATTTGTCAATGAAATTGCGCGACAACTCAACCATGAGCCGCTCGAAGAACGGCGCTTGCTGACGGTTGATCTCGGAGCGGATACCTCCCTGGCTGAAAATGCGGGTCTCGCTACCTTCACGGCAACCACCACCGTGGGAACCACGCATGCACCAATTAATGTCGACCTCGACTTCAGTGGTTCGGCCGAACTTGGTGTCGACTACCTGTTGAAGGCCCAGCAGCTCGGAATCGACATCGACGGCGATACGGTCGGAGACATGGCTGGAATTTCCGTGGACACGAACGAAAATGGCAGCGTGGTTGCTATTGGATCCGCTCAACATGGCCAGGAAGGGCACGTTCGTGTCTACGAGTACAGCAGTGGCAGCTGGTCTCAACTCGGTGCTGATATCGATGGCGAAGCTAGCGACGATCAGTCGGGAATCTCCATCTCCTTGAGTGATGATGGTACCAAGATTGCCATTGGAGCCAAGAACAATGATGGAAGTTTCAACAATGCCGGACATGTTCGAGTCTACAAGTACGACACGGGCAGCTGGACTCCACTCGGTGCTGATATCGATGGCGAAGCTGGCCTGGATCAGTCGGGAGCGGCCGTTTCTCTCAGTGGCGACGGAA